>SXGT01616668.1_pt1 | contig 68112 bp, 36 predicted proteins | sample 3176221 | NCBI WGS metagenome assembly SXGT01 (sample SAMN11356862, study PRJNA531348) | freshwater metagenome | isolation source: freshwater sample F1-120 | place: China: Fuxian Lake, Yuxi | collected 2017-12-25
ACGAGGCCTACCTCGACGTCACCGAGAACCGCCTCGGCATGGCCCTCGGCCGTGACGTGGCGATCCACCTGAAGGCGCGGATCCGAGACGAGCTGCACCTCACGGCCTCGGCCGGCGTGGGTCCGAACAAGCTGATCGCCAAGATCGCAAGCGACGTCCGGAAGCCCGACGGCCTCTGCGTGGTGGCGCCGAGCCGGGTCCTCGACTTCCTCGCCCCGCTCCCGGTGGGGCGCCTCTACGGGGTGGGGCCGCGCACAGCAGAGCGGCTCGGTGAGCTGGGCATGAAGACGGTGATGGACCTGCGAGGCGCCGAAGCGCACGGCCTGGAGCGGGTGCTCGGGTCGTTTGGGCGCTTCCTGCACGCGCTCGCGTTCGGGCACGACGACCGGCCCGTGGTGCCGTACCACATCCCGAAGAGCCGCGGCGCCGAGACCACGCTCTCGGTGGACCTGACCGACCTCCGCGCCATCGCCCGGCTCGTGGAGGAGCAAGCGGAGGAGGTAGCGGACGGGCTCCGGCAGCTCGGTCGCCCCGCGCGGACCGTGACGCTGAAGGTGCGCTACTCGGACTTCACGACGATCTCGCGGAGCCGGACGCTCCCTGCGCCCACCCGAGACGCTGCCGTGCTGTGCGAGGTGGCGCTGTCGCTGCTCCACACTCAAACCGAGGCCGGTCGGCGACCGATCCGGCTCGTGGGCGTACAGGGGCACAACCTGCTGGACCCGTTCGCACCCGAGCAGCTCTCCCTGCCGCTGGAGTTCAAGTCTGTGATGGGTTAGGCCCCGAGCTTCGGGCACCGGGCAGCGCGGATGATCGTTCGCGCGCAGGGCCCGAGACGCCCGAACACCTCGGTACCCAAGTCCATGGATCGCCTCCGCCTACACGAGGGACCACCTTCACACAGCGACGCCAGGGTGCAATGCCGTCACTCGAAGAGAACGCGCCGCACGCGCACCACGAACCTGACGTCGCAGGCTATGGCCGCGCTCGCCGTCCAGGGGGGCCGACGCGACTCTCTGGTGGCAGCTCGCCGCCGTGCTCCTGACAGCTGGCTGCAGCGAAGACACGCAAGGCCCCTCGGCCGGCACCGACGTGTTCACCGACGAGGTCGCCCAAGCGGGCGACGCCGTCGTGGACGCGGCTGAGCCGAGCTCTGACACGCCCGGCTCCCATGCGGCAGACACTTTGGACCCTGAGGTCGGTCTGCCAGACGATGATGTGGTCCTGCCGGTCGACGTGGTGGTGCCGACCGACGCCGAGGACACCGCTGGCCGCTCGACGCCGGGGACACCGGCGAGCCGAGCGATGTGAACGAGGACGTCGGCGAACCACCCGACGTCCCGACGCGGGCCTACGGTGGAACGATGGACGCCACACTTCCCATCACGGCGAACCTGACGCTCCCTGACGAGATTGTGCCCGGCGTCCCCTTTACCGCTTCAGGCACGTGGCAGCTGAGCGCCGGCGCGGGCTTCAGCGCCAAGACGCCGGCATACGAGGCGGGCGTCGGCGCCCGTGTGGTCGACACCCACTACGTGCTCGGGATCGACATCTCCGGCGCCAAGGTGCCGCTCGTCGGCGTGACGGGCTCCACGGGGACGCTCTACTACAAGTACACGAAGACCCTGCCCACGACGCTCACCGGTGTGCGCTTCAGCGACGTGTACCCGAGCGGCGTGGTGATCAAGGACAGCCCGCTCATGGAGCTCTTTACCGGCCAAACCGGCAGCACGGAGTTCATCGATCGACCAAACTTGCTCATGAGCGCCGGGGTCACTCTCAAGACGCTTCACCTGAACCAACCGCTCAGCGCGCTGCTCCAGGAGGCGGCGCCGGAGGTCCCCTTGAGCGGGAGTAACTCTGTGACCGTGCTTCCGTCGCGACGGGCGCAGGTCGACTACACCACCGTCACCGGCACGATCGACATCGATTCGACGTTCGAGCAGGCCTACTACATGGAGGTCGAGGACGTTACGGCCCGCGTGCTCCTCGAAGACGGCAGCGTGGTCGAATTCGCCCTGGCCGCCACGACTCAGCTCACCCTTCCGCCGTCCGCCGACGCGAACAACGATGGCCGCGTAGACGCGTCCGTCACCTACGTCGTCCAGGCGCGCTTCAGCAACTGCCTCCGAAACATCACCACCGGCCAGACGCAGGCGAGCTTCGCCCGGTCGTCATGGAAGCTCTACTCCACCGATACGGGAAATATGGAGACGCTCACGTCCTCCGGGGTTATCGGTCCGCTCGCCACGGCGACCATCGAAGTCGGAGGGATCAAGACGAACTCGACGAGGTCCCTCGTGCCAGGTCTCTCCACGGCCACGTTCCCGATGGCAGTCGACCTCGCCGCCGGTATCAAGGCAGAGAGCTGTTCCAATTCTCAGGACGACGACGACGATGGGAACGTCGACTGCGCCGACGCGGAGTGCGACGGCGCGGTCTGCAACGCGACCGGCCGGTGTCAGGCGGGCGTGTGTGCGCTGGCGTGCGGCGACTGCGACGACGGTGTGCTCTGCACCGCTGATGTCTGCGACAGCGCCACCGGCCAGTGCCAGCACGTGGCCGTCGATGCCAGCTGCCCGGACAACGGCTTCTTCTGCGATGGCATGGAGACGTGCCACGAGCAGGCCGGTTGCCTGCACACAGGCGCTCCGTGTGCCCCGGGCGAGATGTGCGACGCGCCCACGGCCAGCTGCGTCGCGCTGAGCGGGGTCACGGCCGCGCCGGGCTTGATCGCGTCCATCGGTGACGGCTACACCACCGCGTTCGCGGCGCCATGCGAGGATGGCAGCGTCTCGGGCTTCTCTTCTTGCATGCTGAACGGCGTCGTGAGCGGCCAGTCGCTTGGAGGCGACTACCCGTGGCTCTCTTGGTCGACCGGTGACGAGCCCGATGTCTTCAGCCTCGCGCAGCCCCTCGCGGAAGCCCTGGGCTTGTCGTCACCGCCGATGGGCGCCACGGTCGCGATGACGGGCGCGCGGTGGCGGGACTTCGCCGACGCGGCCCGCCGGGTCTGCGAGCTCGCGCCGAAGCCGGCTGTTGTCACAGTACTGCTCGGAGCGGCGGACGTCTGTGACGCCGCGACCCTGACCCAAGCGCCTGCCCCCACCGTGGTCATCAGCGAGCTGAGTGAGGGCCTCGACCTCCTCACCCGCTGCCTGCCGGCAGGTAGCACCATCCGATGGTTCAGCATGCCGCGCGTGGATCTGGTCTACGACGTCGGTCAGGAGAAGGTGCGGGCGCCGTGCGCCGACGAGCAAGACGTCAGCTGCCTGGACGCGTGGGCCGAGCTCGGCGTCTGCCCGCTCGTGACGCAAGGCGCTGACCCGAGCGTCCGCGCGGCGCTCGGGAGCAAAATCGACGCACTGAACCAGGGCCTGTCGGATGAGGTAACCCGCTACCAGACCCAGGCCGGCGGCCGGAACCCGAACGGTGTTGCGTTGACCACGGACTGGACCGGCTCGATCGGCGCCGGCCGGGCGGACACCTCCGTGGGCACCTGGCGCCCGGGCGTCTGCGACCTCAACCCCGTCGACTGCTTCCACCCCAGCACGGCCGGTCAGAACCGACTCGCCTGCCTCGCGTTCGCGCAGGATCCGAAGAACCCTACCCCCGGGGCCGAGGACTGCGGCGCCAGCCGCCGCTGCGGCAACGGCATGCTCGAGTCCGCGCTGGGCGAGCAATGCGAGACCGACGCGAACTGCGCCCTGGGGACGGTCTGCGACGCGCTTTGCACCTGCGTCGCCCCCTAGCAGACCCCGGAGCTCACGCTCGTAGGCCGAGTGGGCCATTGAGGGCACCGGACTCGCGGATCAAGACGGACGAGCCGGTCGATCCGATGGACCGGGACGCTCGTACCGAGGGCGATGGAACCCCTTTGTCGTCGCTCGCTCGGGCCCGCCGTGTGGTCCGCCGTTGCCGTGCTCCTCGTTGCCTGCGCCGAACCACCGGCAAGCGCAGGCATCGAGGCTGCCGATCCCGGCCCGTCGCCCGACGCGGCGCAACTCGACGCCAGCGTTGACGTCGGCGCCGACGCTCTCCCGAGCCCCGACGACGCGGCCACCTCCGTTGATGCCGACGTACCCGAGCAGGACGTGCCGCCCGCGGAGGACACGGCGGCGGCACCGGATGTGCCCAAGGACGACGTGCCACCGAACGACGCATCGACGGACGTGCCCGCCGGAGACGTACCTACGGAGGACGTGCCAACCGAGGACGTGCCAGCCGAGGACGTGCCAGCCGAGGACGTGCCAACCGAGGACGTGCTGCTAGAGGACGTGTCAGCGGATGTACCCGAAGAGGACGTGTCCCCAGAAGACGCATCCACTGACGACGTAACAACGGAGGACGTACCGCTCCACGAGGTCACACCGGAAGACGTGATAGCGGAGGACGTGACTGCGGACGACGTCGCCACCGAAGACGTGCACAGCGACGAGGACGTCACGCCCGGCGACGAGGACGCCACGCCCGGCGACGATACGACCGACCCGCAGGACATCACTGAGGACACGGGCGGGCCCGAGGACGTCGGTCCGACCGCGTTCTGCACGGCCGACGCCGAGTGCGACGACGGCGACGCGTGTAATGGCGCGGAGCGCTGCGTCGATGGCGCCGCCTGCGCGCGCGGCCCAGCGCCGGCGTGCGACGACCAGAACCCCTGCACCGCCGACACGTGCCTCGCCGCGTCGGGCTGTAAGTACACGCCTCTCCTCACGGCGTGCGACGACGGCGATCCCTGTACGGCCGGGGACACGTGCGCGGCCGGCCATTGCGCCGGAGTGGCCCGCACCTGCGATGACGGCGACGGGTGCACCCACGACAGCTGCGGCCCCGGTGGCTGCACCCACGCCCCGGTGGAAGAGCTCCCCGCTCTGAATCTGGTGGCGCCCGAGGACGGCGCAGTCGTTAAGGGCCCGGTGGCGCTCGCTGTGGTGGTGACCGGGCCCGCGCGGGGGGCACCGCGACTGCTCGATTCCGGCCTCGGCCTCCCGCTCGACGCCGTGCTCGTGGACGCCGGGCCCCACGAGCTCGCCGCCACAGTCACCGCGTGCAACGGCACCGTGGTCACTTCGAGCCGCCGCTTCGTCGTCGATCCGCTCCCGCCCTCCTGCCGCGCCACGCTCAGTCCGCCCCCGAACGCCGCCGGCTGGTCCAACACGCCCACCACCGTCACCTTCGAGGCCGAAGACGACGGGGCGGGGCTCGAGACGGTGAGCGAGCCGGTAGTCGTCACAGCGCCGGGCGAGACCGTGGTCACCGGCACCGCGGTTGACCGGGCCGGCCACGAGACCACCGCCAGCGCCACGGTCCGAATGGACGTCCACGCGCCCCTGGTGGTGCTCAGCGGCCCGAAGCCGAACCAGCCCGCGAATGACCAGTGGGTCAGCCAAGACTCGTCGGTGACCCTCACGGGCACGATCGGCGACGAGGCGCCGGGCGTCTCGGCCGCCGGCTTCTCCCGCGCGGTCGCGTTCTCCAGCCGAGACACCACCCGCGTGGACCTCGCCCCCGGGCCCTTCACCGTAACCTTCGCGCTGCGCGAGGGGGTCAACACCCTCACGGTGGCGGCGATGGACCACGCCGGCAACGCTGGCCTCGCCTCGCTGATGGTGGTGCGCGACGCCGAGCCCCCACGCGTGGCGATCCAGACCCCCACGGGTCCGGTCTCGGGACCCACGGTAGACGTGGCCGGCCTCGCCCACGACCTGGTGGTCGGCTCGATCACGGCGGAAGACGTGACGGTCACCGTGAACGGCGTGAGCGCTACGGTGCTCGATGGCCGCTTCTTCGCCGCGGGAGTGCCCGTGTCCGCAGGGGAGACCACGCTCACGGCGGTGGCCACGGACGCGGTGGGGCTCACGGCAACGGCGGCGGTCACCGTGCCCGTGGTCCCCTCGGCGCTCGAGCTCGTCTCGGGGGGAGGCCAGACAGGGGCCCCGAAGCTCCCGCTCGACGCCCCGGTGGTCTTCCGCGTCACGACGCCGCCGCTCGAAGGGCGCGAGGTGACGGTAGCGATCACGGACAACGACGGCGCGTTAGCCGCAGGGCCCGCGGGCACCCTAGTCGCCCTGGGCCCCGAGGGTCGCCGCGCGCTGCTGCGCACAGACGCCCAGGGTCTCTGCAGCGTCACGTGGACGCTGGGGTCGCGCGCTGGGGCCGGCGTGAACCGGCTCAGCGCAACCGCCGGCTCCCTCGGCAGCCAGGTGGCGCTCGCCAGCGCGAACGCCGGCCCGCCCGCCAACCTCTACGCGACGTCGGGCGACAACGCCGTGGGCACCCCTGGGGAGCCGCTGCCGATGCCGCTCTCGGTGCTCGCCACCGACACGCACGGCAACGGGGTCGCCGGCGCGGTCGTGCGTTTCGAGGTGAGTCGCGGCGACGGACGCTTCGCTGACGGCGTAGTCGCCACGGCGCTCACCAACGACAAGGGCGTGGCCCACGCGGTCTTCGTGCCCGGCGACGCGCTCGGGAGCGGTGCACAGGCCGTGCGCGCCACCGTCCTTGGCTTCGACTCGAGCACTGCGCTGGGCGCCGAGTTCTCTGTGTCCACTCTGGCCCGGAACCCGGGTGAGACCACGCGGGTCAGCGGTCTCATCCTCGACGAAGACCAGGCGCCGGTGGCGGGCGTGACGTTGTCGACCGAGGACGGCTCACAGAAGACCCAGAGCGACGGCGACGGCCGCTTCCTCCTGCCCACTCCGCCGGGTTTCGTGCGCCTCACGGTTGACGGGCGCACAGCGCAGCGCCCCGCCGTCGACGAGCGCTTCCCCGTGATGACGCTGGACCTCAACCTCGTCGAGGGCGCGCTCAACCCCATCGAGCGTCCGATCTACCTCCTTCGGCTCGCCGCCGGGCAGCGCGTGGACGCGGTACGCGCGGGCCCGATCCGACTCACGCTGCCGGAGCTCCCGGGTTATGAGCTCACGATCCCAACGGGCACCGTGGTCACCTTCCCGGACGGCAGCCACGAGGGCTACGTCTCGCTCACGCAGGTCAACAACGACCAGGCGCCGATGCCGCCGGTGAACGGCCTCGCGCCCCGGGTGTTGGTCACGATCCAGCCCGCCGGCACCCGCTTCGAACCGCCCGCGCCGCTGACGCTGCCCAATACGGAGGGTCACTCGCGTGGGCGAAAGGTCGAGCTTGTCTCGTTCGACCACGACCTCGAAGCGTTCGTTCCGGTAGGGACGGGCACGGTCTCCGAGGACGGCTCGTTGATCCGCAGCGATCCCGGCGTGGGCGTGTTGAAGGGCGGATGGCACGGCGGATCGACGCCCGGCGGGCAAGGCAACGCCGCCACCATCACCGCCAAGCTGACGAACAACGGTCAAAAGCTCACGTCGGTGTCGCTCGAGGGCACGGGGCAGCCGGGCGCAGACACCAGCTGGCAGTTCTGCGCTTCGGGCTCCATCACGGTGGGCAACGCGGCGTGCCCGAACAAGACCTCGTGCCCCACGTCCGCGAAGGCGGCCAGCGGGCTCAGCGGCTTCGGCGTGGTGAAGGTGGTGCACAAAGACACCCGGGGGAACCAGGCGCAAGACTATCAGCTGGTCACGGTGTGCCCCCTCCCACCGGTCACGCTCAAGACGGCGCACAAGATCAACGGGGACTTCTTCACCAAGTTCGTCGAGCGCGCCGGCAAGGTCACCCAGCGCCTCGGGTGCAAACCCGCCGCCACATACAAGTTCAACACGGCGGCCGACGCCACAGTCGGCTGCTGCGGCAGCTGCCCAGGCATCACGGCGAAGAACTTCAACCTCTCGCTCGACGCGGAGGCCTCGATGTCGCTCAAGTGCAGCGTGCCCGGCGCCTCGATCCCACCGATCGAGATCCCGGGGGTGGCCACCGTGGAGGTGGGGCTCTCGGTCACCGCGAAGCTCGTCGGGGCGGCGGGTGTCTCCGTGGCGGTGGACAACTGTAGACAGCCGGCAGACATCCAGCCGAAGGGCAACGCGAACGTGAAGCTGGCGATCCAGGTGGACGCCACGCTCGCGAGCGTGAAGTTGGGCAAGAAGCAAGTCGCCAACGTGACGGGCTCGGCCGAGTCCAGCGTGACTGGGACGCTCGAGCTGCAGCGCAAGGAGTTCCAGGCCAAGGTGTGCTGGGACGGGGTCACGCTCAAGGGCAAGGTCGTGTTCCTCGACTTCACCCTCGTGGACTACAAGAAGGTGCTGTTCTGCCCCCAGACCGTCTGGGAGACCGTGATCCCGTTCACGCCGCCCGCGGGCCTCGTGGGTGGCACGGGATGTCCCAACGGCGCCTTGCCGCCCCTGGTGGACCCGCCCTGCGGCAAGCCGATCACCTTCCCTGACCCGAACGCGCCGCTCCCCCCGGTGAACACCGGCTCCACGAAGAACGCCTGCGGCGCCGGCTGCGATTCGAGCGCAACGGGGGGCTGCACCTCGGACGCGGAGTGCGACAACGGCAACGTCTGCGACGGCCTCGAGACGTGCAGCGTGGCCAAGGCGTGCGAGAAGGGGACGCCGCTCGTCTGCGAGCCCGACCAACACGCGTGTACCACCGTGGCGTGCGACCCCATCGATGGTTGCGTGCAACAGGCCGACGACACGGCGTGTAACGACTCCCTGGACTGTACGACCGACCGCTGCGACCTCGTGGTCGGCTGCACCCGCGAGGAGGACGACTCGCGCTGCAACGACGGCGTGGCTTGTACGATCGACCGCTGCAACAAGGCCCGGCCCGCCCCAGGGACTGGCTGCGAGGTGGAGTTCGACGACCAGGAGTGCACCGACGGCGTCTCGTGCACCGATGACTTCTGCGACCCCTTCGACGGCTGCAGGAGCACACCGAACCTCCAGAAGTGTGCGGACGACGGGGTCCCGTGCACCGAGACGCGGTGCGATCTCGTCCGCGACTGCCAGGACGAGCCACGCGACACCTTCTGTGACGACGGCTTCGCGTGCACGGTCGATCGCTGCGACCCCACGGAGGGGTGCGTCTTCCAACCGCAAGACAGCGCGTGCAACGACGCGCTCGAATGTACGACCGACGTGTGCGTCCCCGGCGAGGGCTGCATCTACACGGCGGACGACACCCTTTGCGACGATGGCGTGGACTGCACCCTTACCCAGTGCAATCCGCTGACGGGCTGCGACACCGAGCTGGATCCGACGCGCTGCGCAGACGGCCTCGAGTGCACCGAGGAGCGTTGCGATCCGGTCAAGGGCTGTGTGCTCACGCCGAACGACGCGGCCTGCGACGACGGAGAGCCTTGCACGAACGACGCCTGCGAGCCGACCGCGGGGTGTACCCACACGCCCGACGACGGCCTCTGCGACGACGGGGATCCAAACACGGTCGACCGCTGCGCCCCGCCGTGCGTGAGCGAGGGCGAGCCGGGCGGCGGGGGCACGGTGGGATGCGCCGGCTGCCCCGCGGGCTCCACCGACTGCTGCTGCAGCGACGACGACTGTCCGGGCGACGGGATCGCGCGCTGCGAAGCCGGCCAGGTGGTGCGGCACACGTGTGAGGGCGGGAGCTGCGTCAAGACGGTGCCGGGCTGCGAGGCGTTCGAGTCGGCGGGCCCCCCGTCGTGCGCCTCCCTCACGCAACCCGTGGCCTTCACCTGCAGCGGCGCGGTGTGCACCGTGGCGCCCTTACCCGCGTGCCCTCCGGGAACCAGCTGCAAGAGCGGTCAGTGCGGAGGCACCCCGTGAAGCTCACCCTCCCTGCCCTTCCTGCCTGCGTGGTCTGCGTCGTCTGTGTCGCCTGCGTGGCTGGGGTCGCGCTCGCCCAACACGAGCGCTCCCCCACGGAGGACTGCTTCGTCCAGGTCGGCAACCGGCTGGTCCCCGTTCAAGCCGACGGCTACTGGGAGGCCATAGGCATCCCGGCGGCCGGCGGCCTCTTCAAGGCTCGGCTCCACTGCACCAACCCGTACGGCACACGCCGCGGGGCGAGCGGGTTCTTCGGGGTCTCGCCCAACACCACCACCGCGATCCCGTCCGTCCCGTTCTCTCCGCCACCGAGGGAGCCCCAGCGCCTGATCCTCACCGGGCCGTCCGTCGTGACGGGGCCCGATGCCGGCGCGCTCGGTGTGAGCGGCGCGTTCGCAGACGGCGCCATCGAGGCGCTCACCGAGGGGACCACCTTCGTCTCGTCCGACGCGTCGGCGCTGGCCGTCGACGCGGCCGGCGGACTCGCGGCGCTCCGTAGCGGGCGGGTCTTCGTATCGGTCTCACACTCCGGGATCACCTCGGGGCTCCGCATCGACGTGCTCCTCGGCGGCGACACCGACAACGACGGCCTCCCCGACGACTGGGAGATCGCCGTGGGGCTGGATCCGTCCGACCCGCTCGACGCGGGCGCCGACCTGGACGGCGACGGGCTCGACAACCGCGCCGAGTTCGATCTGGGCTCTGACCCGTTGAGCGCCGATCCCGACGGCGACGGCATCCTCGACCCGGAAGAGGTCGTGGCGGGCGCGGACGGCTGGATCACGTTGCCCCGGGCCTCTGATACGGACGGCGACGCGCTCCCAGACGACGTCGAGCTCCTCGTGGGCAGCGACCCCACCGACCCCCAGAGCGCTGACTACGGGGCGGCCGTCCTGTCGCTGGAGGTTTCGCCGAAGACGCTGACCTTCGGCCTCGGAGTCTTCGGGGACGCGAGCCCGAAGCGCGTGCGTGTGATCGCGCGCCTGGTCGCCAATCGCACCGCGGAGGTCACCACGCGCGCGGCGTTCTCCACCTCGCCCGCCGGCGTCGTGGAGCTGACCGACACCAAAGGCGAGATCCAACCGTCGGCGCCAGGCGTGGCCGTGCTCACCGCCGCGTTCGCCGGTCGCGACGTCTCGGTGCCGATCCGGGTATTCCAGACCGCCGTGCAGCCGCTCGGGCGCTTGGACCTCCCGGGCGACACTTACGACGTCGCGCTCTTCGGGGACCACGCGTATCTGCCCGCCAGCGCGGCGGGCCTCGTGGTGGCCTCGCTGGCGAGCCCGACCACCCCGGTGGTTGTGGCCACCCTCGCGGTCGGCACAGCCCGGGACGTCACGCGCTTCGGGGCCAGAATCGGCGTAGCCACCGAAGGGGGCGTCGCCCTGGTGAGCGCCGCCGGCGCCAGCGCCGCCATACTCCTGGAATCCTCCACCAGCAGCCCGCAGACCCAGGTGGCCGCCTCAGCAGGCCTGCTCGTCTCCGGCGGTCCCGCAGGTGTGCGCGCCTTCGACGCCTCCCTGAACCCGGCGGGTCACCTCGACACCACGGCCGTCCGGGGCCTGGCCGCGTCGGGGACCACGGTGGCCTACGGACTCGGCCGCAGCCTGGCCGTGGCCACACACACCGGCAGCGAGTTGACCTCCCGCTCAGCCCTGCAGTTGGGCCGCCCCGTGCTGGCCGTGGAGCTCTCCGGCGACACCGCGTTCGTCGCTCTGGACCTGCCGGTGAGCCAGATCCTGGATCACACGCTGGCCGTGGTCGACCTCAAAGACCCTGGCGCACCGGTGCTCCTCTCGCGGTCGGGCCTCGGCGACTTCCTACTGCGCGATTCCGCGCTGGTCGGCACCACCCTGTACGGTGCCGAGTGGCTGCGGACGAACGCGGCCGTCTTGCTGGACACCGCCGCTCCCGGTGCCCCGGCTTTCGTGGCACAGGCCGACTTCTCGCCGCTGGGTGACGCGGACGGCTGGGGCGTGGACGCCAGCCCAGCGTGGCTCGCCCTGGTCGCGGGAACACCGACGCCGCGGACGCTGTACGTCAGCCGGTCCACCGCGGGCGGCGCCACGGCCCCCGGCGTCCAGCCCCTGCCGCCCACCGTGGTTCTCACCGCGCCCGGCGACGGCCGCGCGGTCCGTCGGAACGAGGTGCTGACCCTACAGGCCTTCGCGTCCGACGACGGCGGCGTGGCCCTATTGCGCTTCCGAGCCGCCGGTGAACCGGTGGGCGAGGCGTTCGGCTCCGCCGCTTCCGTCGTCTGGACCGCTCCCAACGACTTCGGCACCGTGGTCCTCACGGCCGAAGCGCTGGACTTCGACGGTAACCTGACGACCTCGGGCCCGGTGCAGGTGTTCGTGCTGCCGGACACCGACCCGCCTTTGGTCACTCTCAGCGCGCCGCTCCCCGGCGTGACCGTGTTCGCGGGCGCCAGCTTTGCCGCGGCCGCGGTTGCCACGGACAACTCGTTCGTACGGTCTACTCGGTTGCTGGTGGACGGGGAGGTGCGCCACGAAGCGGACGGCGCGAGCGCCTCGGCCCTCTTGAAGGCACCGAACACGCCCGGAACACTCACCGTCTCCGCCGCGGCGACCGACCAGGACGGCAACTCCGGGACCTCGCCGGGGGTGATGGTCACGGTGATACCGGTGCCGACCACGACGTGCGTCGGGCGGGTGGTCACGGCCGCCAACGCCGCTGTGCCCGGCGCGACGGTCGCCGTGGGGGGCCTCACCGGGTCCAGCGCGACCGACGGGTCTTTCAGCGTCACGGGTATCCCGGCGCTGTCCGGCCTGGTGGTCGCCGTGACCCCGCCTGAGGGCTCGGGGCTCTCGTCCCTCTCCGTCGGGCCCGTCACCCCCGTGCCGAACGGGGTCACCGACGTTGGGAATGTGGTCCTCGAGGCCGCGGGGGCCCGGCCGCTGCGACGGTCGGCGGTGGTGTCTCCGCCGGTTCGTCTCACCTTCGCCGCGCCCTCTGCTGCTCCCGCCACACACGTGGACGATCTCATCGACGGCACCACCCTGGACATGGACACGTCTACGGCGCGACACCTCCCGGGCACACCCGGTCTCGCAACTTCGGGCCTGGACCTCGTCCGTCCATTGCCGGGAGGCGGTGGCCTCGGCGCCGTGGTGATGACCACGCCGACGACCCTGCTGCCGGGTATCTACGAGTACGAGTCGCTCACCGTCGCGACCGAGGTGAAGTGCCCGTACGGCGACGTGGAGATCCGAGTGAAGGGCGACTTCTACCTCGAGAACGGCAACATCTTGGCGCAGGAGGGCTCGCTGACACTCATCGTGGGAGGTAAGGCCGAGATCGGCGTGGGCTCCAGCGGCGGCATCTACGCCACAGGCGATCTGTCCGTATTCCTCGGCACCCTGGGGCCACAGGTCCACCGCCTCGAGGAGGGGCTCTCGACCTCGGAGAACGGCCCGCCCGCAGGCGCTGACTTTCACGGGAGTTCTGTGGTGCTCGAGGTGGTCGGAGACCTCTACGAGGGGGACCAGTATGCGTTCGTGGGCGCCGGGAGCGGCCGGGGCTCCGGCTTCGGGGGCGACGCAACCGTGCGCGCGACGGGCGTCCTGGATCTCAGCGAGGTTTCCTCCGGCGGCTCGTACAGCCCCCTGGACAACGCGCCCTTCGGCAAGGGCGGCTCGACGCGGGTCACCGCCGGGGGCGACGTGCACTTCGAGAGTGTCTGGGCAGGCGGGTCGTCGCAGGGGCTGGGCGGCGACCTCGTGGTGTCGGCCACCGGAGACATGGTGCTGGAGAACGCCTGGTGCGACGGAAACGGCGACGTCCATGTGACGGCGGGGGGCAACGTCACCTTGTACAACACTTGGAGCGAGCATATCGACAACACCTCCGGGCTGCCCGGCGGCTCAGGCTCTGTGCGGATCACCGCGTTCGGCGACGCACTGTTCGACAATGTGTGGAGCGGAAGCACCATCGGCGGTCCCTCTGGGAGCGTGCAAGCGCGTGTGGGCGGTCGACTCTCGCTCGGCTACTCGTGGACCGGCGACACCATGCTCGCTGGGGACACGGGGGACCTCGACCTTCAGGCCGGTGAGCTCGTGGGCTCCGGAGGGAACTGGTCGGGCGCCGCCACGGGGGGCGCGGGCGCCGGCGGAGACGTGATCCTGAGGGCGCCGCGCATCGCGATGGAGTACCACCAAGCCTATGCAGGCGAGGGAGACAACGGAACACCTGGCTCCCTGCTCATCGAGGGCGACGTGATTCGGCTGACGTACACTAGGCTCTACACGAACCGCCCCGAGACCGACGCGCCCTCCGGAGCAGTCGTGGTGCGCGCCTCCGATACGCTCGCCCTCCTCGGCACCTATGTAGACACGGGTTATCCCAATTGCCCCTGGAGCCACCCCACGGGGGACATCACGCTCGACGCCGGGCGCACGTTCATCGCGTTCGACTCCACGGTTGAGTCTGGCCCCGGCGGCGGCTGGCAAGACTGTGCACTCGGCGCGAGCGGCGACGTGACGGTCAGAGCGGGCACCACGCTCCGGATCGATCCCGCGACCGTGCTCATACGCGCTGGCGTAGGCGAGCCCGCGGGCGTGGTCACCCTGGGGGTGAACCAGCAGGTGAACAGCCCGAACGCCCGTGTCGAGCCCGCGCTGGTGCCCGACACGGTCTCGCACCTCGTCTCCCGGCCCATCGACACGGCGTCCGACTTCCCGCGTGTGGAGCTGGCCGAGTTGGACCTCGCGTCGGCGCCCTCGGGGGCCACCGCGCTCCTGGAGCTGTCCAGCGCGCCCACCCCGGCCGGGCCATACTCCCCGTGGACCGCTGTGCTCACGACTCACGACCGCTTCCTGCGCTGGCGGGTGACGCTCGCTTCGGTGGGCCTGGTGGGGCCCTTCGTCGATCGAGTCCGTCTCCGCTGGACGCCTCAGAGCTGCGAGGCGATCGCTCGCCCGTGCAACGACCAGAGCGCTTGCACCACAGACACCTGCGCTCAAGCGGGATGCACCTACACGATCCTGCCGTGCCTGGCCGACGGAGACAGCTGCACAAGAGACCACTGCGACCCCGCGCTCGGGTGCGTCCACACGCCGGACGACTGCGACGACGAAGATCCCTGCACCACCGACACGTGCGGCACAGGCGGCTGTGAACACGCCGCCGTGGCCGGATGCTGCCGGAGTGCGCTCGACTGCCCCACCACCGCCCCCTGCAGGCAGGCGTACTGCGGCGCCGACCACCTCTGCCACGACCAGCCGGCAGGCCCCGCCCTCTGCTGCACCAGCGCCGCGGACTGTCCCTCCGATCCGTGCGGCGTCAGCACTTGCGAGTTCGGCCGATGCAGCGGTTATCAGAACAGCTTCCCCTGCTGCACTCAGAGCCTGCGCCGGTTCGACTTCGCGAGCGGGGACCACGGCTTCGAGACGCGCGCCGAGCCGCCCACGGGGCACGAGTGGAAGCACCAATCCACGGGCTGGGATCCCGGCAGCCCCGGGAGCCTGGTCTTCAAGGGCCCCGCTGACGGCGAGGTGCTTCTCCGTGCGCCGGCCGGGGTCACCTTCGGCGGCATCGGTGTGACGGCTCGGTTCAGGATCCGGGCGGTGGGCGCCAGCGGCCAGCTCGTGGTGCTCGCTCGCGTCCCCGGAGTACTCAGGGCCTTGCCCGTCAGGGTCGGTACGGTCGACCTGGCGAACGTCTCCGAGTGGACGCAGCACACGGTGGACCTGCCCGACCAGGGGCCGTTCCAGCTGGAGTGGCGGCTCGAAGGGAGCCCGGGCGACGCTGGGATCGCACTCGACGACGTGGAGATCGAGAATCCCTGCTTAGACGCTGGAGGAGGCGACGGTGGTTCTAACTGAGGCGATCACGCTCTGGGCGCCGCTCTTGATGGCGGTGGACAGCGGCAGCACCGGGGCGCTCGGGGCGCTTCAGCCCACGGCAGACACCGTTATCGCCGTGCCCGCCGATGGCGTGCTCCACTACACGCACATAAAGATCCCGGCAGGTATCACGGTGTCGTTCGCCCGCAACGCAGCCAATACCGGCGTGGTGCTACTAGCCACCGAAGCCGTCGTGATCTCCGGGATCCTCGACGTCTCCGGGGCCGGACCCACCGGGGGTGTGGGCGCCTTCGCTGCGGTGGGAGGTCTCGCCGGACCCGGTGGCGGAGACGGCGGCAGCGCGCTCGTTGGCGGCGGGGCGCTCTCGGGCCTGGGCGCCGCGGGCGGCGGCTCCCACGCGACCTGCCGGGGGGCCGGTGGCGGTTCGTGGATCCGCGCCAGCGGGGCGGGCGCGTGCCCATGCGCCGTCATCCCCGAGGACGTGACCGGCTTCGAGCTGCCACTCACCGGTGGCAGCGGCGGCGGTGCCGCGGACGGCGACGCCGGCGGCGGCGGCGGCGGGTTCGTGGTGGTGGCATCCAACGTGAGCATTCGTGTAGAGGGGGCGATCCGGGCACGTGGCGGCGTGGGGGGCCCCAAGGGCGGGAGCGGCGGCGGCGGCGCGGTGCGTCTAGTTGCCCCGCTGATCGACGGCGCCGGTGAGCTGGACACGCGCGCGCCTGACTGCGAGGCCAGGTGCGACGCCGCCACGTGCGGCGCGCCGGGGCTCGTGCGCCTCGAGGCCGACGAGGTGGATCCGGGGCTAGTCGGCCGTATCACGGCGGCCTTCTCCGTGGGACCTCCCGGGCCCATTGATCTCGGTCGGAGCGTCCGGATTCTCAGCGTTGCCGGGCAGAGCCCCGCGGCCTCTGCGGCGCACGGGCATCTCCTCGATCCCGTGGCTGTGAATGACGGGACCTCGGTGGCGATCTTGGTGGAGGGTCGGGGGATCAGCGCCGGCGCTCCGGTGGTCCTGGTGGTGATGCCCTCCGATGGAAGGCGCCTCCGCTACGTGGCCCCCTGCACCGGCACACCGGCGTGTACTGCGAGCTTCTCGGTGCCTCGTCCGGCGCTCAGCGGGGCCGCGGCGCTCCAGGCGTTGGTGGAGCAGCCGTGAGGGCCACTCTGCTGGCCGTTTGGGTTGCGGCGCTCAGCTGGTGGCTCTGGCCGGCGCCGGCTGAGATCGGCCCGGACGCGCGACCACCCGTCTCGGTGGCAAGCCCGCCGGCGCCCACCGTGGCTCACCGACCCCACCAGCCGGGTGGGCCTCCAGCTCAGCCGCGTTCGATGGCCCAGCCGGACTCCAGCCCAGTCTCGTCCCCGCCTCATCGCGACGTTGCGCCGCTTGGCCCACCGAAGGCCCTGGAGTTGAACGCGGAGGGCGCGCGCTACGCTTTCATCGAGCGCGACTACACCCCCCCGTACGAGGTGCCCGAGCTCTCGGCAGCGAGCCCGGCCACCACGGCGGAGCTCGCCGTGGCGAACCTCCTGTCGGCCATGGCACGGGCAGACTTCGACTGGGCCGTCGCCACGTTCGGCGAGGATGGCGAGGCGCTCTTGAAGCTGGCCGGCGCCAAGCGCGCAGACTTCGAGGCAGGGTGGCGCGCCCAGTACGCCGGGCGGCGATGGCGGCTCACACGACGCATCGACCTCGAAGACACCGTCCTCATCTACAAGGCCGACGCCGTGACCGGCGAAGAGGACCCCCTCCCCTACGCGCTTCGGCCCTCGCGGACACGCGGCTGGGAGCTCACACAGAGCCTGTCGGGACATCCAGTCTACGCCTATGAGCGCCACGGGGTCAGGCCCACGCTCGTGCACCCATAGCGTGGGGGTGTCTACCGCGAGGCCGCTGAGCGCATCCGCTTGGGCCGGCCACGGAACGCCGCGCTCCTCCTCGCTCGGTCAACTGTCGCCCCCGAGTCGAGCCCGCTGCGGCCATCGATCGCCGCCCCTCTGGCCAAGCCGAGCTTGACGGCAGAGCGCGCGCTCCGGTAAGTGCCGTCGACGTTCTGCCGTCGACCCCACCCCGTCTCCTCCTATTCCCTCCGAATCGCCACCCTCGGAGTCCTCGGGCTCGCCGCACCGGCGTGTCGTGACACACTGGAGCCGCTCGCGTCGGCAGCGGTTGCGCCCCCTGTCTCCGCCGGCGACCCGACGGCCGCGCGCTGGCGGGGGCGCGGCTCGAGCGGGAGCGCGGGCGGCTCGAGGCCGCACAGGACGCGCTCACGTTGGCGGTGCGCCTCGACCCCGCCTTCGCGGGCGGGCAGAACGCGCTCGGGCTCCTCTTCCGCCAGACTGGGCGCGGCGTTGAGGCGCTGCGTGCGTTCGAGGCCGCCGCACGGCGGAACCACCCGCCGCAGTCCGTTCTAAACAGCCTCGCAGTGCAGTATGCGGACCTCGGGCGCAACGAAGAGGCGCTGGCCGCCTTTGCGCGCGCCATCTAGGTCGAGCCTGCCCCGCTCACGCACGCCAACGCGGGTGGGCTCCTCAGAAAGCTCGGACGGCACGCCGAGGCCGCCGATCACTACCGTGCTGCGCTGGCGCTGGAGCCAGCAGTCACGGATTACGCCGTGGCGCTGGGCGAGACGCTCTTCGCCGCCGGACAGCTGCAGGACGCGGAACCAGCGGCGTCAGGAGGTGCTGGCTCGGCTGGCGCGGCTCACCGCCCTGCCAGCCCCGGGGGCGCCCGCGCCGCAGGGACCCTGAGCTCCTCGCGCTCTGCGACCGCGTCGGTGCTTAGGTCCGCTCAGGGGCTGGGATTGCAGAGACCGTCGTTGTCCGGATCCGGACCGTCGGCAAGCGGGGCGTAGGCGCCCGAGTTACAGTCGTCGCACAAGTCGTTGTCCACGTCGGAGCAGCGCCAGGGGTCGAACGGCGCCGCGTCGTCGAGATCGGCCACGAGATCGCCGTCGTCGTCGAGGTCGCATGCGTCGCCAACGCCGTCCCCATCGAGGTCGGCGTGGGTGGGGTCGTACACGCGGGGGCAGCCGTCCTCCCCGTCTGCGATGCCGTCCGCGTCGTCGTCGTCGTCGCAGCTGTCCCCCGCTCCGTCTCCGTCGGTGTCGGGGTCAGCTGCGGGCGACGCCAACTCCGGGCACGAGTCCGCGTCGTCCGGCACGCCATCTGCGTCATCGTCCTCGTCGCAGGCGTCGCCGAACCCGTCCGAGTCGAAGTCGCGCTGGGTGGGATCGTAGTGGTCACGGCACACGTCAGCATCATCGGTGAAGCCGTCGTTGTCCCGATCGCTGTCACATGCGTCGCCGAGACCGTCGGTGTCCGTGTCGAGCTGCTCCGGATCGGCGACGCCGGGGCACTTGTCCGACAGGTCGGGGTGGGAGTCATCGTCGTCGTCAGCATCGCAGGCGTCACCGACGCCGTCCCCCTCGAGGTCGGTCTGATCGCCGTTGGAGAGCCCCGGGCAGTTGTCGAACGCGTCGTCCGCAAGATCGCCATCCGCGTCGGCATCGCAGACGTCGCCGACACCGTCGCCGTCGGCATCGTTCGCGTTCTGTGACGCCATCCACGGGCAGTTGTCGTCTTCGTCGAGCAGGCCGTCGTCGTCATCGTTTGGATCACAGAGGTCGCCGCTTCCGTCGCCGTCCGCGTCCGCCTGCTCGCCGTTGTTCACCGTCGGACAGTTGTCTTCGTCGTCCCGCGTGCCGTCGCCGTCGGCGTCGGGGGTGGTGCAGACGCCCTCGACGAGCGCCGCGCCCGCGGCGCACGCGACACACGCCCCGGGCCCGCCCGCCGTACAGCCGTTGCAGAGGGGGTCGCAGGCCTCGCAGTTCGCGTCCGTCGCGCCAGCGCAGGCGGTCGCCTCCCACGTCCCGAACGAGCAAGCGCTGCACTTTACGCAGGCGTCGGCGGCGTCGACGAAGTGACCCGCCGCGCAGGCGACACAATCGGCCGCGGTCGGGCCCTTACAGCCGCTACACGCCGCGTCGCAGACGCCGCAGTAGCTGCCCGCGGTTCCTGGACAAGCGTCGCTGCAGTCGGGGGTCCCGTCCGAGTCGCTGTCGGCCGCGACGAGCGCGCCCCCCCCGAGGCCGGCCGCCGAGAGAGCGTAGAACGGCCCGGCCGGGAGCTCGGGCGACTCGCCCCAAGCCGTGAGTACGCCCTCGACCGACAGCGCCACCGAATGCAGAGCGCCCGCGGCCAGCGCGAGCGGTCCGCTGAGCTCACTCGGGGCGTTCAGCTGCCCCGCGTCGTTCCGACCCCAGCCGATGATGGCGCCGCCCTGTGCCACGGCGAGCGCGTGATCGGCGCCGCACGCCACAGCGCGGAACGTACCGCTCGGCGCGACCGAGAGGCCCCACGCCTTGGTACCGAAGGACCGAAGCGTCCCATCGCTGGTCAGCGCGACGCTGTAGGATGCGCCTGCGCAGATCGCGACCGCATCCCCGATCGCGGGTGGGGGGGTGGCCTGCCCATGCAGGTTCGAGCCCCAGGCGACGACCTGTCCGTCCCTCTGCAGTGCCAAGCTGTGAAAGGCCCCTGCCGCGATCGCCGCGACGGGGCCGAGAGGCGGAACCTGGGTCTGGCCAAACGTACCTTGCCCCCACGCCACCACGCTCCCGTCCGAGAGCAGCGCCAAACTGTGCGCGTTGCCCGCGGCCACGGCGATGGCGCCGCCAAGCCCGCCCGGCGCGTCTGCACCCGGTCCATTCCCCCACGCCACGACCGCTCCCTCGGAGGTGATTCCCACGGCGTGCTGCTGCCCGACCGCGAGCGCCGTCAGGAACGGCAACTCCGGCGGTGCCGCGGGTGTCTCCCCCCAGACGCTGACAGCGCCGACCCGTGCAGCGACGCAGGCCCCGGCGACACACCGGTCCTCGGTGCAGCCGTCACCGTCATCGCAGCCCGCGTTCTCCACACACTCCACACAGGCGGCCGTCCCGAGGGGGCAGCCGTCCACCTCGTCCAGCTTCTCGTCTCCGTCGTCGTCGTCGTCGCACCCGTTCCAGAGGCCGTCGTTGTCGAGGTCCGATTGGCTCAGCGCCCATGCCAGCGGGCAAGCATCGAGACCGTCGGCCAGCCCGTCGTCGTCATCGTCGTCGTCGCAGTCGTCACCCGCTCCGTCGAGATCTGTGTCGACTTGCCATGGGTTGTGCAGCCCGTCGCAGTTGTCGAGGCTGTCAGCGACGCCGTCATTGTCGAGGTCGTCGTCCGCGCAGTCGGGCACGCCGGCACCGTCCACGTCGGTCGGGCAGGCGAGCGAGCAGATGCCGCCCTCGAGCCAGAACTCACCGTCCGAACAGCCGGTGCCGCAGGTCCCCCCGCACCCATCCGACCCACACTCGGCGCCCGCGCACTGTGGCGTACAGCTCCCCGAGAGGCACAGCGCCAGCTCGGCGTCGCACGAACCCGCGATCGACTCGAGGCACGGGATCGACGGTCCCGGCCCACAGAACCCCTCCACGCAGCCCGCGACGAGGCTCCAGAGCTTCGTCCCCTCCGAGCTGAGGTCGTTCGCGCAGCCCACGACGCAGTCCCACGTCGTGCAGAGCTCGGAGCAGATGAGGACGTCGCTGCACGGCCGCCCCGACTCGCACACCCCAAGCACGCAGACCTGCGCTTCGCCGCAACCGAGCCCGCACGTGCCGCCGCAGCCGTCGTCACCACACTGCTTGTCCGCGCAATCGGGGACGCAGCCTGTCACCTCGTCGCACAGGCCGCCACGGCAAGGGAGCTCGTCCGGGGACTCCGCGTCCGGCCCGAGCGCGTCCGAGTCGACGTCGGCGTCGGGTGGCTTCGGGAGCTCTGTGGGCTCCGCGATCTCCGCGGCGGCGTCGGGCCCGGGCGCGTCCTCGACCGGATCCAAGGCGTCGGGATCGTCCGTGACGTCGTCGCCTGAGAGCACATCCGAGCCCGAGTCACTCCCGAGGAGCTGATCGGTGACCTCTTCGGCGTCCGAACACGACGCCGTGAGGAGTGCAGCGGCCGTGCAAACGCCGAGGAGCGGGGACAGTCGTCTCATGGCTCCTCCACGACCTCGACCACGTACTCTCCGGTGCCGGCCCCTTCGGCGGCCACGTCGATCCGAACGGAGGCGGCCTCAGCGAGGGTAACCACCGCCTCTGCAAAGAAGCCCGTGCCCTCGTCGTCAGAGACTACCAGGGGCTCCCCGAGGACGTCCGTGATGGCGAGCGTGGTGTCGACCTCACTTCCGCAGTACGGCGCCGTCCGCACTCTCCAACTGCCGGTGCCCAGCCCGATGCTGAACGAGTCCACGTCGAAGGCGCTGTCGATGCGCCCGTGGCGCCGCTCACCGTAGGCGAGCGACGTCGGGAGGAGCGGCTCGCTCGGTTCGGGCGTCGTGAGCTTCGGCTGGCACTCGCCGACGGCTCCAGAGCCGACGGTGCACTGCTGTTCAGCGCATCCGCAGTCCGCGTCCTCGAGACATCCGCCCGGTACGATCGAGACCACATACGGGCCGAGCGTGCCGCTCTGATTGGTAACCCGGACGAACACCACGTCGCTGATCTTCGGGACGAAGTCGCCGATCCAGGCCTGCCCCGCGCCCCCGTTGTCGAGGTCGGACGCGAGCAGCTCCCCGGCGCTGTCGCGCAGCTCGATCGCCGGGTCGACGACCTCGCCGCACGTGGGACGGGTGCTCACGGTGAGCGGCACCCCACCGACCACCGGCAAGGCGAACCAATCTTCGTCACCGGGGCTGTCGAAGGCGCCTCGAAGCTGCCCGAAGCCCGTCACCGCCGTCGCCGTCTCGCCGGAGTCATTGACCTCGTCCTCGGTAGGAAACTTGGAGACGCATGCTCCCGCTTCGCAGGCGAGGTCCGAGCACCCGCAGTCGGAGTTCGCCCCGCAGGGCGGCGGGAGACTGAGCGCGACGTCGAGGAGGTAGCTCCCGACGCCGGAGTCGGACCACGTGCCGACTTCGAGGAGCAGCACCATGTCCTCAACGGCCTCGATGGGGCCCAGAGCGGCCCACGTCGAGGCGCCGACCTGGTCGACCGCATCGAGGACCGACAGCGCCATGGGCTCGCCGGGATCCCACGCGTCCAAACGGTAGGCCGCGATGGTGGTGTCGAGCGTGCTGCCGCAGTGCGGCCGGGTCTCGACCGAGAGCTGCTCGCCCGCCCGAAGGGCCACGGCGAACCACTCCACCTCGCCCGGCGCATCCGTCCACACCACGATGGTGGCCTTGGCGTAGTTCGGCGAAGAATCGCCGGAGTTCAGCGTGATCCCGATCGGGAGCGCGCCCTCGGGGAGCCCATTTTGGTCCGCAACGGCCTCGCAGTCGTCCGGTGGGGGCGCTCCGCACAGGGTCACGGCGTCCCCGTTGCAGCTGCCCAAGGTGCAGCGGTCGAGCTCCGTACAGTTGTTGCCGTCAGAACACACAGCGCCGTTCGGCCGGGGCAGGAGGCCACAAGCGCCGCTCTCCAGATCGCAGTATGTCAACTGGCACTCCGAGCCGGGCGCGCACTCCGGTGACGTTCCGCGACATACGAGCGCCGGGCCTTGCTGCTGGCAAGTGGAGTCCAGGGTGCAGGGATCGCCGTCGTCGCAAGGCCCACCTTCCGGAGAGAGTCCAGGGAGCTCGGGGTTGCCCGCACACGGCGCGCAGACGTCGAGCGGCCCCTCGCAGGCGCCGGCCTCACAGCGATCATGCCCCGTGCACGGATCTCCGTCGTCGCAGGGCGTCTCTTCGGCCACCGGGAGCGGAACACACGCCCCCGTGCCAGCCTCGCAAGCGCCGTAGAGACAGTCCGTGGCGAGACCCGAGCAATCCTTGGGAGCGCCCCGGCACGTCCCATACCGACAGGCGTCCAGCGTGGTGCAAGGATCGTCGTCGTTACAGGGCGTCCCGTGCGGCCGGGGGGCGCTCACGCACCCGAGGGTCGCTTCGTCGCAGACACCCAGCTCGCACGGGCCATCGAGAGTCGTGCAGTCCTTCTCCGTCCCGGCACAGACCTGGGCGAGGCACGCGTCGTCCGTCGAGCAGCCTCGTCCGTCGTCGCAAGCGACGCCGTCCGGCTGCCCGCGACAAGGGCACTGGTCGACTCCGGTGCAGGCGCCGGCCTGGCACTGATCACCGCTCGTGCAGTCGTCGCCGTCGTCGCAGGCGAGCCCATCTTCCCGCGGCGTCGCCACGCACGCCCCACTCGCCGGGTCACACGAACCCAGCGCGCAAGGCGTGTCGAGCTGGCCGCAGCCCACGGGCGTCCCGAGGCAGCCGCCGGCCGCGCAGGCCGTGTTCTCGGTGCAGGCGTCGCCGTCATCACATGCCGTCCCGTTCGGGGCGAAGGTCGCGCCACCGCACGCGCCGAAGCTGCACGTCTCCCCAGAAGAACAAGGGTTCCCGTCGTCGCACGCGGTCCCGTCCGCGTGCTGGGCGACCTGACAGGCCCCCGTGGCCGGGTCACACGTCGCGCTGTGGCAGGGCCCCGAGCCTTCACAGGCCTTGGGGGTACCGGCGCACGAGGACCCGACGCCACAGGCGTCGTTCTCGGTGCAGGGGTTGCCGTCGTCGCAGCTCGCGCCGTCGCCGGCCGGGGTCTCGCTGCACTGGCCGGTCACGGTGTCGCACGACGCCACGAGGCAGGGGCTAGTGGGGGCCACGCAGTCGCACTCGATGACCGGCGGCGTACATTCGGCGGCCGCACACGCGTCGGGATCGGCGGCGCAGTCGAGGGCCTGGCCGACGCAGAGGCCTTCGGCGCACTGGTCAGTGACGGTACACGCGGCGCCGTCATTGCAAGCGTCGCCCTCGGGGATGGGCCGGCCGCGACAGACCCCGAGCCCGCAGACGTCGTCGCGGGTGCAGGAGTTGCCGTCGTCGCAGGTGGTGCCGTCGGCCTTGCCGTGGCACCAGTCGCCGTCGGTGGACCCGGGGCCCGGGGGGGTGGTCTCGGCAGCGCAACCGAGCACCAGAGCGGCGAGGAGACACGAAAAACGCACGCTCAGTTCTCCTGCACCGGCCGGCCGCGGTAGCGGAAATAAACGATGACGTCCTCGATCAGCGGCTTCTCGTCCTTCGGCGCGTCGTCACCGGTGATCCAGGCAGTGTCCGTCTTGGCGCCATCGACGCGGACGGGGATCATGAGCTTCCAGTCGGGAGAAGCGAGGCTACGGTCGCGCGCGAAGTGACGCCAGCAATCGTTCTCGTTGACGGTCCCCTCTTCGGCGGGCGTCGCCATACACGCCGAGAGGATGCTCGAGGTCGTAGAGTATTCCGGAACCGGCTCGAGGTCGTCGTAGGGCGACTTGGGTGGGTAGCCGACGATGTGGGTGCGGATGGGGTAGATGAGGACCGGATCGGTGCCGAAGTCCTGCTGCACATTCCCTGGAGCGCAGGCCCGAATGAAGTCGGTGGGGCCACGCAGGAGCTGGTAGTGCAGCGCCGGGCCGTCGAGGTTGTCGCCAATCACCTCGACCGCAACCGTTCCGTTGTTGCCGTTCGCGAGCGAAGCGTCGTTCTGCGACGTCAGGAGCTGATTGCAGCCGAAGGGATCGACCATCCACATGGGGCCTCCGGGGCTCTGCTCCTGGATCGCGAGATCGACGATGAAGGGCAGCTCGATCTGATCGACCGTGTACGCGCCGCGAATCCGACGCCGCATGTAGGGTGGGCTGGTAATCGCGTTGTGAAACTGCTCCCCGGCCGTGATGGTCTTGCCCGTCTTGCCGTCCACGATGTCTCTGAGGTTCGGGAAGAGGCGATCGCGCAGGCTCACGCGGAGGCGCAAGACGTTGGAGGCGAAGTCGCAGTCAATTCCCTGAACCGCGCAATAATACTCCGCCTTCGAGTCGAGGACCGCGACGAAGTCGGCGACGTCGGACAGCGTCGTCGAGTTCTGCGCGAGGTTCACGAGCTCGAAGGCCTCGTCCCCCGACAGGTTGTAGAAGTGGATGAAGGCCATCGCGGTCTCGTGTGACAGCAGGACCAGATCGCGAAACGCCGCCGACGCGGTCCCAACGAGATGGTCGGCGACGAGCACGAAGCCTGACTCACGTCCGACCAGGTGCGACGCAATCGTGGTGACGTCGCGGCGCCAGCCGTCGGCCGCGCGTTGCGCCTCTGCCCGCATGGTGCCGAGCTCGAGGCTGGCGTTGTAGGACTCCTGGGTGAGGAGCTGCAGCTTCAGCAAGAGGCCGCTCACCTCGTGGGACAGGGCCTGCATCTCCGCGATGTACCCGAGCGCCTCTCCGCGGATCTCGAAGCCACCCTTGACGACCTCGAGCGCCTGATCGACCGCGAAGGTCACGTTCTCGATCACCGTGTTGATCGTGGTGCTGACCGACGCGGCCGAGACCGTGATGGCCGACGACGCCGCCCCACCCGGACAGTCCGTGCCGACCGCGAGCCCCGCGACGAACACGCAGTCGACGGCGCCCGCGGCCTTTGTGACGGCCTCCAAGATGTCGTCCGTCGACTTCTTGAACAGCCCGGCGATGTGAAAGGCTATGTCCTTGGTGCGGTCGAGCACGAGCGTCGTGACCTTGAACCCGTACAGCTCGGCGAACTTGGCGTACGTCTGGTCGAACTTCGTCGCGACGATCCGAAGCTCTTCGAGGATGAGCCGCCGCTCGAGGTCGAGCCGGGCGCGGTCTTGCAGCTTGCCGCGCATCGCGCCGCCGAGGCAGTAGCGGCTCTTGCCGTCGACCGAGATGGTGGTGACCGCCGTGTCGAACGCGCAGACCGCCGCGCCGGTGGTGCCGCTTCCGTCCCCCGCGGTGGTGCCAAGGATGGCCGCCGCCTTGTTCGTGAACGTCTTCTTCATCGTGGAGCACTGCGCCGCGTCCACGGCCCCGCCCACCTTGTCGGGCGGGCAGTCGAGCTGCACGACGCCGGCGCACCCGGTGCCACCCTTCAGCGTACAGTCCACCTCGTGCTTGAGGGCTTGCAGGTCCTTGCTCTGTGCCAGGTTGAAGAGCTGATTGCAGTAGCAGGCCGAGAGCGCAGCCGGAGTGAGCAGCCCCGTGGAGCTCGTGGGAGCGCACGCGCCGTTGGTGTCGGTGAGCCGCTCGTCGCCACAGAGGTCGCGCAGGGTCGAGGCGAAGGTGCCGTTGGCGTCTTTCAGGGAGTCCTCGAGCGCGTCGAGGTCCGACAGCGCCCCCTGCATGTTGCCGATCGCGTCGTCGACGGCCTCGTTGGCCGCGGCGAGGAGGCCACCCGCCCCGTCGTCGCCAACGATGCGGTTCCGGAGGGCCACCCAGTTCGTAATCCCAGGGCTGGTGCTCTCGAAGAACACGCGGTTTGGGACGAGGCCCACACCGTTCCGGGTTGTCCGGAGCTGGTCGAGCACCGCCTGTCCCTGTTCGAAGATGCGCCCCGCGCTGCCGGTGTAGAAGTTGAGCTCCTCCTGCCAGCGTGCCTGCACCTCCATGAGGAAGACCTGCGCCAGATACTCGTGCTGCATGAGGTGCTTGGCGAAGCGGAAGTCATTGTTGTCCGTCGTCATGAAGACCCGCCGGCGCATGTCCACGACGTCCGCCAGGATGTTCATGCGGTCGGAGAAGACCGTGTTCATGAGGTCCACCCACTCCTGACCCGCCGACAGGAACGCGCGCATCGGGAAACGGAGGAGCGTCCAGGCGTCGAACGGTCCCACGAACTGCCGCACGAGCTCGTCGTACTTCCGCAGCGCGTACACGAGCTTCTCGTCCTTGTACGCCCGCGCGGTGCCGGCGACGAAGGGGTTGAACTGGTTCCGAAACAGCGTCAGGAAGGCGTCAGAGCGCGCCCGATCGGCGCCGAACTTGCGGGCCTGCGCGAGGCTCGACCAGAAGCGCGTATATTCCTGGAGCGTGAACAGCGCCCGGCGCGCGTTGACGGTGCCGGGCACCGTGGGACAGAGCGACTGGTCGAGCGCGATGGTCTCGTCGCAGAAGACGGCGTTCTCACCCGTGAACCCGACCCCCGCCTCCGTGGCCTGCAGCGAGGACAGGCTGACCCAGCCGGAGGCGATGGCCTTCGCGTACAGCGCCGCGCCGCACGCGGCCTTGTCTTCCCGGATGCAGAATGGCGCGGGCTGGGCGTCGCTGTCGTCACAGGTCTTCACCCAGTCGGCCACGACGTCGTAGATGTTAAGGTAGGCGGCTTTCGATTGTGCCTGCCCTTCCGTCGTGGACACCCCCCCCTTGGCCAGGTTGGCGAGCGACTCGAGGGCGGCCTGGATGAACCCGGAGTTGAAGGTCAGGACCCGTGGAAAGGCAGCCGGACAGGGGGCGGAGCCCGCGGTGCACTTCTTGGAGACGACCCCCTCACTCTCGGTGAGGTCGAAGCGCCTGGCCACGTCGAGGTAGGTGGAGAACGCGGCCGCGCTCGTGAAGTTGGAGGCCGCCTCAACCGCCTCGGTCACGTTGGCGCACGCCGGTAGCACCGGCGCACCGCCGACGTCGTCGATGTCCGGGCCCGTCGGGACGTCCGCCGAGGAGAGGTTCAGAGACTCGAGCTGCTCGGCGGTCTCGAGGGTCTGCAGCAGCGGGTCGTCGAACTCGATCGGAGTGCCGTCTGCGACAGACTGCTCGAGGACGAAGCTGCCCGTGAGCGTGAGCAGGTGGTCGAGGAGGCCGTAGATGGACTCGGTGTAGGTGCCATGGAAGGTGCCCGTGGCGTCCTCGAAGGGCCCCGCGAACTCGATCTGGCGGCGAATGCGGCGGCCGAAGGGGTTTCGAGCCTGGAGCTTCGTGGTGTCATCGCAGGCCGAGTCGTCCTCATCGAGGCAGAAGTCGGCCGCGATGTCGGCGAAACCAACGATACGGAGGCGCTTCTTGTCGGCCTGGTAGATCCCGACGAAGCGGACGTCGGACTCGCCAACCGGCCAGGCGGGTGGTGCGAAGCCGAAGGAACTTTCGACGTCGAGGCGGCCCGTGACTCGGAAACCCTGGTTCGTATCAACGAGTGACCCCTGCACGGTCGGCACGTTGTTCTCGCCCATCAGGTCGACCCACTTCACGACCTCGTCACCCACGTACAGGTCGATTGCGACTCGGAACGGGCGCTGCGGGTTGAGCGCGCCCGCACCGGTCCCACGCCGGACCGTGAGAGTCCCCGTGTATCTCCCAGATGGCGAGGCCTTCGTGTAGACCACGTCGATGATGTCCGACTCGCCGTTGTCGAAGATCGCCCTGACCTGAGCGGGGTAGATCCCCGGCGTGAGGCTCCCCGCCACGGCATCGTCGAGCGTGACGGCCACTCGGGAGCCCCCGAGCGTGTGGACCGTGCCAAAGGGGCGGTCGAGGCGCAGCCACTGTTCCTTGGGCTCGATGCGGCAGTCGTCCTGGAGGGCGTTACACTCGGCCTCTGTCTCGCCATCGGGCCTTGCGGCGCTGTCGGCGCAGCTCACGAAGGTGCGGCCGATGCACCGCGTGTCCCGCTTGGTGCCGTAGATGGTCTCGAGGCGATAGCCGAAGACGACGCTCGGGTCGTTCACGACCTGCTTCCGGGTCACGAGGTCCATGATCGCGATCCCCGTGCTGTCCGCGGTCCGGACGCCGTCGAGGGTCAGCTCGTCGCGCAGGAAGCGGACCGAGTAGCGCTGAGGGTCGACCTCGTCGCCAGCCTGGGCGCCGGGCAGTGACACCGGCCGGCAGCGGTTGGTCTCGGAGCAGGTCCATGCCCCATCGGGACAGTCGGTGGCGCGGTAGCAACGCGCGGCGCACGCGCCGAGGAAGCAGTAGGCGCCGGGCGGGCACGACGCGTCGGTCTCACAGGTGAGCGCCGCGAGGTCGGGGACTTCCACACACTTACCGAGGCGGTCGTCGCAGTCTTCCGCGAACCCGGTGCACTCGCGGTAGAGCGAGCTGACGCCGACCTCGCGGGACACGATCGCGCCGCACTCGCGAACGCACGTGTGGCGGCCGACGTCGCAGTAGGAGCCCCGCCCGCACGCGGCGTCGCCATCGCACCAGATGAGGTCGGGCGCGCCGCTGCATCCGGGGGTCGCCGTGTCTGCGCAGCGCGGCTGCTCGAGGAAGGACAGCACGCAGAGGTCGAGGTCGAAGATGTCGAAGTCCTGATCGCTGTCCTGGTCGAGCAGTGCGTTCAGGTTACGCGAGAGCGAGCAGGTGTTGGCCGAGAAGGCGGGGTCGGTGCCTTCGAGGTGGTGCCGGACGGCCAGGTCGAGGAGGTTCAGGTCGATCCGGAAGGAGGTCGGTTTACACCACCAGATCCGCGATCCCGTCGCCTGAACATGCTCCACGCAGGTCTCGCCCGTCGAGCAGAGGGACCGGTTCGCGACCGACGGGTTCGACGGGTCGCCGCAGCCCACCTGGCACGTGCCGACGCCTGGGCCCATGACCACACACGACTTGGCGAAGGGATGGCCGGCGCACGCGGCGGCGTTCGCGCACGGGGTGCCCGCACCGCCGGACGAGGTGCACGCGTTCGGCAGCGCAAGCGTCGGCTCGGCGGCATGTGCGGCGCCGGTGAGGAGGACCAGGGCCAGCGCGAGTCGGCTCATGGCAGGCTCACCGCGGGGCCCAGCGTGACGGCCGTGTTGGCCTCGGGCGGCGCGAAGATCGTGGGCTGGCCGACCAGCTCGAAGCGGACGGGGCCGGGCCCCGTGCGCCGTAGATGGAGGCGGGCTAGCGGCCCTGAGTCGAGGCGCGTGAGGTTCTGCGTCGTGAACACGAGCACGCGGAGGCTCCCGTCGTCGCGAGGCAGCACCACGACGTCCTTGCCCGCTCGCGCCGCGGCGTCGAGACGTTCACTGCGCTCATGGGCGACGGGCCCGTCGACGTCGATGAGGAGCTCGGCCATGCGCGGGGCTTCAGAGCTGGCCTGTCGCGCGTAGGCGATGTCGACCGCGATCCCGCCGGGCGTCTCGGCCGCGGCGAGCGCGAGGGTCGTGGACTGTTCGGTTCCGACGTGAGGGATGTCTGCGCTCGCCTCGCCTCGTTCACACGCCGAGATCGCCAGCAGCACCGCGAGGAGTCGAGGGTGAAAGTCCATCATGGTTAGTTCCCCGGAGCTCCGTTCCAAGCCCCGGTGGGTCCGTTGTCGCAGACGAACGAGATCTGGAGGGAGTCATCGGGGTTCACCGTTCCGGCCACCCGCCGGAAACCCGACCAAGCCCCATTTGCATCCAGCTTCGCGCACCATGAACGGTCGATGGAGTTGCCATCGCCATTGGAGTCGTCTTGATACAAGCAGATTCTGCACTTGCTGACGGTGAGCTTGTCCGTGGAGAGCGTGTTCCAGACCTGGAATGGGACGTAGGAGATGACCCGTGGGTAGTTCGTGCCGATCTGGAGGAAGGGCTCCGGCGGTTTCGCGCCGTCCTCCGTGGAGTCGAGCAGTGGGATTCGGGTAGTCCCTTGGACCGTAATCCCCTTGTTCGGAGCCCAGACCATTCCGTTCGTGAAGGTCGGCGCCGAGTTGAACGTGACCGAGTTCCCGAAGGTCGCGGTCCCGTTGAAGACCGCAGGAGCGCTGGCGCTGAGCGTGACGCTGCCGTTGAAGGTGCTGGGGCCGTTCAGGGTGGCGCCGTTCAGGGTCGCGCTGGCGGCCGTGATTGTGTTGACGCTGTGCAGGGACTTGTTCGCGAGGCTCACGTTGTTGAAGCCGCCGCCGACCTCGAGCGTTCCCCCGGCCATGAACAGCGCGTTGCGCTTGTCCGTGCCAGAGGTCAGCGCGATGGGCCCGGCCGAGAGGAATCGACGGGCCTGGGACCATGCCTCGATGTACGCAGTGTCGCCGAGGTCCAAGCGGTAGTCGGAGCCATCCTTTACGTCGCGTAGGACATACCGGTCGCCGGTCCCGAAGTTGAAGCGGAGCGAGGTGAGGTCCTTGAGGATGACGTGCCCATTGAACCAGGCCGCCCCATCGAAGGTGGCCGAGTTCCACGCGGTCGACTTGAAGCTGACGACCCCCTTGAACTCGGAGCTCCCGCTGGCAACCAAGGCCGACTTCGCCGTCAGAGTGCCCGTCACGTTCAAGGCGCCGCCGAGGTCGAGGAGCTTGTTCACCGCGGGCGCCGTCGAGTAGTAGACGACGTTCGGATCGGTGATCGTCACGGCGCCACTGAGCGAAACGGCCCCGTTGAACACGACGGGCATGTTGAAGGTGACCTTCGGTGTCGCCGACGGGTTGGTCTGCGCGACCGTGCCGAAGCGGGCGTTCTGCGTGAAGGTCGACTCGCCATTGGCTGTGAGCGCGCCGCCGAGGGTGGTGGCGCCGGTCGTGTTGAGTGTGGCGATCGTGGCGGTGCCCGCCGGGACCGAGAGCGTGCTGCCGACCTCCAGGGTGCCGTCGACGCGGGCAATCCCGCTCGGGACATGGAGCGCTCGCCCGCCCGCGGGCAGGCCTTCGCCCGTGATCGTGAGCGCACCCCGCACGCGCACCTGCTTAGCGGCGATCACCAGCTCGTCGAGGAACTCCACAGCGCCGCCGTACGCGCGACCCGCGATGTGCAGCAGCCGCTGAGCCGTGTTGCGCACCGGAGTCCACTGCAGGAACGCGCTGTCGACGTACTTCCCGAAGAGCGCCGGCGTGGAGTACAGCGCGGTGGCCTGGGTCTGGGTGGGCGTCGAGAAGTCGAAGTAGCCGATCCCCAAGGTCTTCCTCAGGAACAGGTCGGTGTCGGCCGTGACCCGGTAGGCATAGTTCGCCACTGCGGCCTGGTTCGCCTGGTGCGCGTTCTGCGCCAGGTTCGCGTAGGTCGACTTGATGGCGTAGGGCGTGGAGCCGAGCTGCACCGGCTTCAAGCAGGTCGACTGGCTTCCGAGGCAGATTCGGAAGGTGAGGTCGGTGTTCTCCGCCACCACCTCGCCGAGATCGCACGTCATGTTCGCGCCGATGGAGAGGTTCAAGACGCTGTCCTTCACCTGGACGTTCTTGAACTGCTCGGAGCAGATGACCGTGTTGTTCGACAGCACGTCCGCGTAGACGGTCTGGATCTCTCCGTCACCGACCGGCAGCTTGCTCTGGGCCACACGGGCCTGGAACTTGAAGACGTTCGGCACCTTCTGGAGCTGGACGTCTTCGATCTGATAGCCGCACGGGAACGTCACGCCCGCCGCCGTACATTTCACCTCCGCCGCAGAAGCAGGTGATGCGGCGAGGCCGGCGATCGCGACGGTGCCAAGGAGTAGAGCTGCCGGGAGGCAGCGCAGCCTGTTCATAGGACCCCCAGAGGAATCGTGATGTTGCCGCCGCTGGCGGGCACGTTGGAGAGGTAGCCGGTACGGTCGCCGGCGTTACGGAGCCCGTCGCCGTTCATGTCCTGCCAGCAGGTGACGTCATACGCACGGCCCGACACCAATGCCGGGTTCATCGTGCTCAGGAGGCCACCGGAGTCCGCGCACACGTTCGACGGCGAGCAGTTGGCTCGAGCGATGCCGAGGACACCGTCCGTCGCCGTCCACGGCAGCAGGTCCGCCACGCTCCCGAGCCCGGCCGGGGCCCACCCGCACACGAGCGGCGCCGAGAGGGACGGGTTGGTCGCGAGGACCGCCCGGACCAGCGACGTTCCGAGTGTGACGTTCTGGACGATGTCCGCGCTTGGGCTGGCCGGGACGTTGATCTCCACGAAACCCACGAGATCGCCGCTCGAGTAGTTGGGATCACCGAGGCCGTCGAAGTCGGACGCGCTATTGACCGCCAGGTAGGCGTGGTACCGGGTGTTGGCCGCCAAGATGAGCGCTCCCGAGCCCGAGAGCGGCGCGGGCGTGAGCTGCAGCGCGCCGCTGTCCGCCACCGTCCCAGTCCCGTACCCGACGAGCACCGGCGCACCGGTCGTCGGGAAGCGGAAGACATGCGCCTTGGCGCGCACGCCCGGCGCCCCTGTGGTCGCGGCGAGCGTGAGCCCGGCCCCGGGCGCACACGTCACGGTGACCGCGACCGCGGCCTTCTGAACCACGCCCTCGGCGCCCGCGCCAAACGTGCAGATACGGCCTGGGCCCCACGGGTTGCGCTCGACCGTGATCTTGAAGGCGTCCGCCGTCCGAACCGTGCCCTTGAAGGTGAACTTCGTGCTCCCAGCCGCGAGATCGACGGTCTCGCTCGGGCTCGACGTGGTCGTGTCCCCGGTGCGCAATCCGAGACGGAGGCCGGAGCTCGGTCCGAGGCCGACGATGGTGCCGCCGACGCTGTAGCTGGTTACGCTGGGACCGGCGTTCTGGCTGCACTGGATGCTCACGTCGTCGAGGGCTGGGGTTCCCGCGGTGGGCGCTGCTTTGACGCCGAGGGAGACCACCGAACAGGTCACGTCGGTGGTCCCGGGCTGAGTCGACAGCGTGTAGGCGGCACCGTCACGGAGGCCGGTGAACAGGAGTGTCGCCGCACCCGAGGGGTACACGGTCCCCGGAGTGAAGGCGAATGCGGTCTTCGACGTGGAGCCGCTGTTGTCTGCCACGCTGCCGGTCCACGAGAGGGCGTTGCCCACGCCGTCCGTGGTGCCGAGGGTGACCTTGAGGCCCGCTGTGGGCCCGAGAACGCCGATGGACAGCGGATGGGTCGTGACGCGAGCGCAGGTGACGTTCAGAGTGATGTCCGATCCATCCACGACGCCCGAAGCACCGCCCGTGCAGGTGTACGGATAACGATCGGGCTGCTGCACCACCGAGACGGCGTAGCTGGCGCCATCGAGTCGACTCGCGAGCTCGACCGTGCCGTTCTGGGAGACGTCGTGGAAGGCCGGGATGCCGTTCACGACGTCGCGCAGCCGGAGCGGCACCACCGGCGCCGCCGACGCGTCGAGCCCCGTCACGTCGACCCGCAGCCGGCGGACCGGCACGGGGCTGCAGTTCAGGTCCACCACCGGGTCGACGGTCGACAGCACGCCCAGGCTCGGCGACGCGGTGCACACCTGCCCGTCCGGACTGGCGACGATGGCGATTTGGAAGGCGTCGCCGGGGACACCGCTGGCCTCGAGGTCGGGGATGATGCTCCCGGCCGGGACGGGGAGCGCGGCCCCAGTGGTGCTGCCCAGCGTCGTCTGTACGGTCAGCGCGACGCTGCTCTTGTTCGCGTAGGTCACTCGGAGGATGGACCGACACGTCACCGCCACCGTCTGGTTCGTCTTGCCCATGTGCAGCTTGCTCGGCGCCGAGCAGAGGCGAGTCGCCCCAGCGGGAATGGACACCGTGAAGGGCTGGCCCTCCGGGACCTGGAGATCGAAGCCGATGGTTCCAGCGCCACTCGGGAGCGTGCGCGTCTCGGGGGTCGCACCGGCCCACGCGACCGTAACGGTGGTATTGGCGTCGAGCGCCGGGTCGAGCCCCGTGACCGTCACGCCGTGACGCGGGAAGGGCACGGAGGTGTAGCCGTCGTCGTAGGCAAAGCTCCGGAAGAGGCCGAACTCGAGGGTCTCGAAGGCGACCGACGCGCCCGTGTCGACATGGGCGTTCTGCGGGTCGAGGGAGGCGTCGTTTCGCCAGGTGGTGCACGCCTTGGTCACCCCGTTGCTGGACTCCAGGATGCACTGGTCGCCGGTGTCCGAGAGCACCGCGCCTTTGGGCTGGGGAGGCGTCAGGATGATGCCGCGCAGGTGCAGGAGGGCCCCCCCGCTCTCGTCGCCCGGGTTGAAGAAGTTGCAGTTGAGGAGCGCGAAGCCCTTCGTATCGGCCGGGAACGTCGCGACCTCCTTCTCTGGAGACGCCGTGCACTTCGGATCCGAGGTAGGCGCCTTGCAGCTCTTCCCGCTCTTGAGGTTCGAGACCTCCTTCGAGTAGTCGCCGTAGTAGAGAACCTGGCCAGGCGCGGTCGCGTAGCCCTGGTACCCGCAGATGGTGTTGGTGGTCTGTGTCGTGCTGGCCAGGTTCACGGCCTTGCCCGCCACGTCGACGCCGAGGATGGCGACCGTGGGTCGACCTGGGATGAAGTAGGCCTGGAGCGCGGCGTCCTTCGCCGGGAAGCTGGGACACCCTTCCCGGCCCGCGCAGGCCTCGGCTTGAAGATGCTCGGGCAACCCGACGGGGTAGCCGAGGTTGGCGTAGCTCGACTGCGCCCTGCGGAAGCACACCTCCTTCGTGAGGCCTTGGGGGACCGCACCCGACGTCCCCGCGGCGGCCTCGTCGAAGTCGTCCTCGCAGAAGTCGGAGAGACCGTCGCGATCGAGACCCGTCGAGCCACCCATGACGTCGTCGTAGGGGCTCGTGACGAGGCGGAGGCGGAGTTCGGTGAAGACGGCGCGGGAGGTCACGGTGAGCGGCTCCGCGTCGGCTTCGGCCGACGACGCGGCGTAGACGCTGATGCGTCCGAGCTCGTGCCAGTCGCTGCCGTAGAAGGGGCCCCCCTTCGCCTCGACGAGGATGGTCGGCGCGCGGCCATAGTCGCCGGCGCCAAAGGCGCGCACGGCAACCGGCACGGTTTGGTCGAGCACCGCCGTGTAACCGTTGTAGCCGTCCCCCTTCGGGACGTCCTGCCGCATGTCGGCGACCCCGGAGAACGAGGCGGGCGAGAAGTCGGACCAGTCCCACGAGTGGAGGACGCAGTGGCCACCGTCGCAGTACTCCGTTGTCGGATCACAGAGGTAGATACTGGCGCCGTCGGAGACGTCATAACAGTCACTGACGCAGCTTCCGCTCTCGCAGCGCCAGGAGCGCTGATCCGGACAGCCCTCGACCACGGTGGTCGTGAGCCCCCCGACCGTCTGACTGGCCTCGCGGCACTCGAGGCACGTGAGCGAGTCCGGGTCGCAAAACCGGCACGGGCCATTCAGGCAGGCCTGGGTGAAGCACTGCGAGTCGGTGTTGCAGTCGGCGGCGCAGACCCAGTCCGACCCCGTGGGGCTCGGCACGCTAAGCGGTCGGAGGGCGCAGCGCGCGCCGAGCGCATCACACGTTCCGGGCAAGGACGGCGAGCAGGGCACCACGCTGCACTTACCGGCGTTGCACAGGTGATAGGGTGGGCACTCCGAGTGGTCGTTCGCGCACTCGGCGCTCTGCGCGACCGGCGCGGACGTGCTCGCCGGCCGGGCGAGCAGCTCGAGCCCACGTTCCGCCTCGGAGCGGAAGGAGGCCTCGGGGCGAACGCCCGAGTAGAACTTGAGCTCGTCGAGCCCGCCGTGGTGCGGAAAGAAGCGCTCGGGCTGACGTAGGGCCTTGGTCTGGAAGTGGGACTGGGCACCCACGAAGTTGCACGCGTAGAATCCCTGCTCGGCCGACCACGTCAGCCCGCGCGTCGCGGTGCCCCCGCCGTAGATCGGGTAGGCGCCGACGGCCGTCCAGGCGCCGCCCGGTGCGTGCGGCTGGGTCGCCAGCAGGGTGGGCCGTGCGTCCGCGATGGTCGCAAGTGCGAGGCGCTCTCCGTCTGGCGAGAACGCGCCCTCGAGGACGCGCTCGAAGCGCCCGTCCGGGTTCAGCTCCTGCGGAGTGCCCGACGGCAGGTCCTTGACGAAGATCTGCGTCGCGGAGTTGTCGCTGACGACGACCGGAGGTGGCCCGCTGCCAAGGAGGCGGATCGTGGCGATGGTGCCGGGCACGAGCGGACGTCGGGCGTGACGCCCGGGAGTGCAGCTCGTGGCTTCAGCGTCGGAGATGGCGCCGTCGCCATTGGCGTCGTCGAGCATGCAGCGCTGGCGCGCGAGCGGGCCCCAAAAACCCGACTCGACGCCGAGCACGTGCTTGAGGTCGACGGGGACCGCCGTAGTGGCGCCGTTCGGCCAGGACAGGAGCGCCCCGGAGGACGCCACGCCGAGGTCGCCGAGGTTGGTGTCGGTCGCGAAGTCCGTGAGCCTGGCGCCGGGCCCGGCCTGCCGAATGGCGGGTTGGGCGGTGTTGCCCTCGTACCCGACAAACTTCGCGCCGACGCCGATACCGAGCCGCAGATACCCCGCTTCGAGTGAGCTGGCGCCGGGATAGAGCGGGAGACCCTGGGGCGCGGAGGTGGCGGTGAGGGCACTGTTGGCCCCCCAGGTCACGATGCGGCCATCACCCTTCAGCGCATAGACTGCGTCCTCCGCGGTCGCTATGGCGATCACGCCGGCGGTCGCGTCGCCGGGGCCCCCCGCCGTGAGCGTCTCGGCGCAGCCCCAGTGATGGACGCGCCCGGTGTCGTCGAGGGCGATGATCGTCTGGTATCCCGCGGCGATCGCCACCACGGGAGCGGTGAGGTACTTTCCGGCGACCTGCGCGCAGTTGACCGTCGCGGCTTGAGTCCCCAGCCTGCACTGACACCAGTCGCTGGAGGGCGCGACGTCGCATGCCGGCGGCGTGGGCACCGCCGTGAAGGTGCAGGCGTTGCCCCCGAGCGCCGGCGAGCCGTACACCGTGACCGCCCCAGCGCTGTCGAGCGCGACGGTGAAGCCCGAGCCAGCCGCAACGGCTCGCACGCCGCTCGCGCTGGTCGAGATGGCGCCAACGGGCGCCTCCGCACCCCAACCCTGGAGCCGGCGTTCGTCACCGACGATGGCCACGCCGTGAGTGTGCCCGACGGCGAACGCATGCACCTCTCCAGCGAAGGGCGGCGCAGTCGCAGCGGCGAGCCCTGAGATGGATGCGATCCGCGCCGAAGGGACCCGAAGCTTCGAAGTGACCTGAACGCGGACGAGGCCGTCCTCAGGGCCGGCGCCCACGCTCGCGACCTTGCCCGGGAGCGTCGCGCCCGTGGAGCTCGCGAGGTCGGGCTTGAACTGCGCCGGGTCGAATTGCAGGAGCACGTCGTGGAGGTCGGTCGGGTAACAGTCGGCGACGGTATAGGTGCCATCTTCGTCGAGGTCTTCGTCGGGAGTGCCCACGCCGCTCCCGTCGAGATCCCAGCAGGTGGGCGAGTAGGCGCCCGCAGCGGGCGCGAAGACGACGTTCACCCTTAGGACGCCGGGCGTGGTGCTGGAGGTCTCCACCGAATAGCGGGGATCGACCGCGCGGGTCGTCTTGGTGCTCGTGAAGGCGATCCGCTCCTTGGTGTCCTGACTGAGTCCGGCGGCCGTGACGCTCCGGTGTGAGGCCAGTAGGGTGAGGTCGTCGCCCGCGCCGCCCTCTACTGGCGAGTCGGTCACCGCTTGCACGATGCTGCCGATGCGCAGGCGACGGATCGTCTGCTCCCGAAGGTCCGCCGTGGCGCGCTGGTAGACGAGCGTGCCGCGCGACGTGCCGTCGATGGCGCGCCCGACGAGCCACTGGGCACGGGTGGAGTGCCATGTCACCGACGCCGCCGTGAGGCGGACGTCGCTGATGAGGTCCGCGTCGAGGAGAGCCTCGTAGTCGAGCCACTTTCCGACGTCGGCCGTCGGCGCGTCGGTGGCCGGGTCCCATGCCAGGTAGTAGAGGTGCGTAACCTTCGCGAAGTCGTTGTCTTGCAGCGCCGCGTCCCACGCGTTGCTCTCAAACACGATCGCTCGACCGTCCGGCGCCCACCGCGGGCGGCGGCACTCGATGCCTGCCGCCGTGCGTCCGAACTGGGTCGTCACCTGGCGGCGGCCCGTGCCGTCCCCGTTACTGACCCAGATCTCGGTCTCGCCACTCTCGTCGGACGTGAAGACCAAACGGTCCAGGACGGCGCTGTAGTCGGGGTCCCTGAAGTTGTGCTGGCCGTCGGAGACGAGGTCCTCGGGGAGCAGCCCTTGAGGGTCCGTTCGCTGAATGTGGTAGAGGCCATTCCTGCGGATGGACGTGTGCAGGACTTCGGGCGGTCGCCCGCCAAGGACGTCGCCTTCCTCGTGCAGGAGCACGTCCGTATTGGCGAAGAACTGGGGACACGTGACCGGGGCGCCGAGTGCACCAAGGTTCACACCGGTCAGGACGCGGTCACCGTCGAGGTAGACGTCGGCCTTTCGAGAATTGGCGTCGAGCGCCAGGCCGATGTGATGCCACTCCAGGGCCTTCAGGGGCTGCCCGGCCGGCGGGGCGATGGCCAGGCGAGTCGGTGGCGGCGTGACCGAGAGCAGATCGCCGTCGAAGAGGAAGAGCTCGATGTCCGTCTTGGTCGCCTTGGGCTGCCAGGCGATCCCGAGGCGCGAGCGCTCGTCGAAGGTCTGGTGCGACCAGAGGACGTGCGGCACCAGATCGCCCGACGGTTCGGCGTAGAACCACGTCGAGAAGGACATCGACTGGCCTGCCGTGTTGAGCGCGCCGTCATCGTAGAAGACCGGCGTCTTGGCGACGCTGGTGCGGCCGTCGAAGTACCCGGCGTCCTGGGTGATACCCTTGACGGGCTCGGGTGAGATCTTCGCGGTGCCCGCCTGCATCCGCGCGTAGCGCTCGAGGAGCCCCTTGCGGGTGGCGTCGTCCGTCTCGTTCGCGCACGCGGCCTGCCTGGCGCAGAGCTCCTCCGGGGTTGGCACGGCTGAGTACGTGAGCGGTTGCTCCGCAGCATCGAAGCCGTACCAGAGGCGCAGCTTCGTCTGCGAGCTCGCCGGCGACTGAAAGGCCACGCCCCCCCCCCAGCGACGTAGCCTGCCCCCTGCGTCCTTCTCGACCAGCGAGGCCGGTTGCGCCGGAGCGATCGAGGACGCCAGTAGGCTCTCGTCGTCCGAGAACCCGACATTCCACGTCGCGGCGGCTCCCGCGAGCGCCACCTTCTTGCGAAACACCAGCTCCACGATCGGCCCAAAGGGCACGGGCGCTGAGCTGTCCGTGTCGTAGACCGAGACTCGGAGAGTGCCGTCGGCGAGGTGGGTATGTGCGACCTCCTTGCCATACTGCGCCAGCGGTGCGAGCGGACGGGCATCTTCGAGGGAGAGGGTCTGCCGAGAGTACTCGACGTACAGGTCGAGGAGGCGCGCCGGTACCGGGGAGTAGTCGTACCAGAGGTGCACGATCGCCTGCTGGTCGTCTTCCGCGACGGCCTCGAGATGGAACGCCGTGCAGTTCGGCGCGCACGGCCGTGCAGCACAGGTCCCCCCGCCGACGAGCGGAGCCAGCGGCTTGCACTGGGAGTCAAAGCCGCACGGCGACGCCGCAGAACAGAGCGTCGTCGCGCTGTTCGCACCGGTCCCGAGCGCGGTGTCGAGCCAGGTCGGCAAGCTGTCGCCATCGGGATCGGCACAGTCGCTCACCAGGGCAGCCTGTCCAGCACGGCTCTTCCAGGCGCAGACGAGCTCGGTGCAGTGGATAGGGCGCGCGACGGAGGCACCGGTCGCGTACCAGCAGACGGCACCGCTCGTCGTGCACGCGATCGGCGTGAGCGGTGCCGCACACTGGGCGTTTGTGCAGGTCGAGCTGGTGCACAAAGTCGCCGGCGGCTTGTTGGGGCACAGGCTCGAGACCGCGATCACGGACCTGGCCGCATCCAAGTAGCAGAAGCCGATCCCCTCGCGGCTGCCCACTTCGAGCCAGGCGAGCTCCTGGTCGGCGCGGTCGATCGCGGCGCTCCCGTTCTTCTCCCACGTGCGTGACGGCGTGCCACAAGCGCCGCGGCACGCGTGGTAGGCCTTCCAGGTCGCCGCATTGCCGGCCGCGGGTTGAGCGCCGCACGCCTCGGAACAGGTGAGCCACGTCCCGAAGCGATAGAGCTCGTCGAGAGCGAGCGGCGCCGCCGATGCAGAGGCGGCGGAGAGCGTGACGACCGCGCTGACGGCCAGCAGTCGCATCATGGCGAGCCCCGAACCGGCGCGGGTCCCAATACGTCCACGGGCCACACCACCACCGGCTGGTCGAGGGCTTCGCCCCATAGGGCCTCGTCCGAAGCACGAGGCGCGAGGGTGCCCTCTCGTGGGACCAGCGACGCGACGAGCGGCAGCGCGGGGGGCGCCAGGGCCGTGTCGGGCGCTACCCGGAAGTAGACCCACCGCCCCTCGGGGAGGGGCGTGGTGCCGCCCGTGGACATCAGGAGGGTGCGGACGTTGCCGTCGGGGAGGGTCTGCCACGCGGCGCCCGCCTCGGGGTCGATGAAGAGCGACTTGCCCGCCTCCACGAGCGGCGTGCCCAGGCCAACCTCGAGGACCTGCCACGGTCCATTGAAGGCGAGCCGTACGTCAGCGAGATGGGGCGCTGGCGCACCGGATTCTCCCTGGTATTCGACGGCCAGCACGACGGACACCAGGGCGCCGTCGACCACATCCCGATCGACGACGACCAGACGAAGCGCGCAGTCGTCGCAGCTCACGTCGATCGGACACGGGCCACAGGTCCCGCCACAGGAGTCCTCCTGAGTGCAGTGTTTCCCGTCACAGTCGGGGACGCAGGCACAGGTGCCACCATCGCACCAGCTGCCTCCGTCGCACGTGCCGCACGAGATCCCGCAGTGGTCACCACACTCCTGACCCAAATCGCCACAGCTCGTCGCGCAGTTCTCGACGCACGTGCCGGTAGGGTCGCAGACCTGTCCGCGGGAGCAGGCCCCACACGACCCGCCGCAGCCGTCATCACCGCACGTTCGGGAGGAACAGGAAGGGACGCACGGTGCGCTGTCGGACGTCGCCAACTCCGGGGCCGGCGCGGACGACCCAGAGCATGCACCCAGGCTCAGCAGCACCAGCAGTGTCCCGGCGAATGACGGGCCGCCGCATGCGGAGCCAGGTTGAACCCGACGAGGTCGGCTCGTCGCAGCGGTCGTCAGCACGGGCCCACTCCTTCGAGTGCACCCGTGGACGCGCCGGGTGCAAACGCTGTCGACCCATCGCGACACGGCGACCTTAATGGCAGCACAGCGGGGAGAGCAACAAGAATGCGCCGACCGCAGGCGATTCGAGAGAGCCCTTGATGCCGCCCCGTGCCCACCTGGCGGAGCTCAGGGGGTGAAGCACCCGAATCCGAAGGGCGCTCCTGTTCCCGCACGACGCGGGGCTTCATTCTCGTTGGAGACGCTCCGGTGGAGCGTGCTCGGGGCGGTGAAGGCGGCCGGCATCACCAAGGGGGTGCCTTGGCCTACCCGCCTTGCCCGACGCGATTCGCCTCCTCGACACGTTGCTGGCACCGGGCGCTCCGGGGCTGGCCTGGGGCTGCGGGCGCCTCATTCACGTCGCTGCGTCCTGGATGGCTTGAATCAGCGCACGCAGCGCACGTCACCGGCATGCCCGTCGTGGAGAGACCCGAGCGCCTGCCCCGGCGTGTACTGCGACCAGCTCATGTGGGCGTGGCGGCCGGTGGCGGCGACCAAGGATGAGCTCCACGTGAAGTAGCCGGAGGCGTTCTGGAAGATCGGATCCATGAACTGGTACATCGCGGGAAAGCGGTGATCGAAGACGGACTGAAGCTCTCTCAACGTCGGCAGGCGCCACCCACCGCCAGCCGTCCCGAGGTTCTGGCAGTACGCGTTCGCCTGCGACCAGGTGTATCCGGCGACCGCAGGGGTCTGTTCCCACTCGAGCCCCGTCTTGAGGTCGGTGACGACGCCATTCGATGCACTGTACTGATCGGCGGGAGCGCCGGGGGGTGCACCGACGAGGAGTGGCGGCCCATTCTTGAGACACCGGACATACCAACCGGCGAAGTCCCAATAGCTTACGAGCTGAGAGGAGCCACCCCAGAACCAGACTCCGTATCCGTAGCCCGTGTTGAGCGGGAAGGCAGTGGCCGAGATCGCCTGCACCCATTGCCCAGCTTGTGAGAAGGCGGGGTTCAACATGCCGGTCCGAGATAGGTCGATGAGGGTCATGAGCTCGACTACCGTCGGTACGCGCCAGCCGCTCCCTTTCGCCGAACAGTGGCTCTGTGCCGCGACGAGCGCCGTCGGGTACGGGTTGGATGCGCTGACGTCATGGGTGGTCTGGCTCCACACCAGCCCCGTCACATCGTCGGTGACGGTCCCGTCGGCGTTGATCGTGTAGCTGTCGTTGCCATTCGGGACGGGCCAGAGTGGCCACTCCGGGTCCACGACCGTGTTGGCAACGCAGGTGAGTCCGTCACCCTCGTACCCGGCGTCGCATGCGCAGGTCCTTCCGCCGGGCGTATTGATGCACGACGCGTGCGCGCTGCAACCACCGTTGCCGTTTGAACACTCGTCTATGTCGGTGCACGAGACACCGTCGCCCTGGTAGCCGACGTTGCAGGCGCAGCTGAAAGCACCGGCGGTGTTCGTGCAGGCGGCGTCATCCGCGCAGTCATCAGTGTGCACCGAGCACTCGTCGATGTCGGCGCACACAGTACCGTCGCCCTGGTAGCCGGCGTTGCACGCGCAACTGAAATCGCCCATGGTGTTCGTGCAGGTAGCGTCGTCCGCGCAGTTGTCCGCGCCAGCCGCACACTCGTCGACATCCGCACACGTTCCGTCCGACTGGGCGGCGTAACCGGCAGCGCAGGCGCATGACCCGCCGACCACCTCCATGTTGTCGCAGCACTCGATGGTGGGATCCCAAGGGGCGCCCACCGGGAAGCACTGGTCGTTGTCGCAGGTCCCGTCGAGGGAGATAAAGTCACCGTCGTGGCCCGCGTGGCCGTTCACACAGCCGGCGACGTTCGTGCGGATCAGCACGAACTTGCCCTTCTTCAGGTTCGCAGCGTGACAGTAGGTCACGCGGTCGTCCTCCGACCAGTAGCTGCACTGTTCCGCCGTGAGTGCCTTCTCAGCGTGACCGTACGCATGGAGAGCTTCTCCGTTCGAGTTCCCGTCCACACACCCGGCTGCAAGCAGCGACAGTATGCAACTGGCCCGAAAGAGGCGCGCGCCCGGCCGGGCCGGCCCGAAGTGGTGTGTGAACATACCGACGACCGAATGGTCTCGTTGCATGAGCGTCCCCCCTGATGACCCGCGGCATGCTCCGCCTGCCACGGCGTTTGTCAGTGGTCACGTCGCAAAGTGGCAGCGCCCGTGCCCTGCCTCAGTCCGAGCGATGAACCGTGCTGATCTACTAGCCCGATCCATTGCACGCTCCGAGTCCAGGAGTCAAGGGGGACAATTTCAGTCGGGCCAGGGGCCGCATCCGCGTGCTGTTTGTGGTGTCCGGAGACTTTGGCTGCCGTGATTCGGAAGTTCTGGCGGGTTGATTCGCCGGCCCGCGGGGGCCCAGGTTCGGCTGGTTCGCTCCTGGAGACCGGCTGGATGTCCAGCAATGACAAGACTCGAGAGCCTGACTGTGAAGACTATGGCGAACGCGGAGCTCCCGCAGGCTGCGGCGGCCGTACGGAGAGGAGCAAGCCCCAGCTCGATGCCGCGGATCGTGAAGGCGGTGGACGAGGAGACGCCGGGTGAGTTGCCCGGCCGTCCATCGGTGGTGAACGCCGCCGCGCGCGAGCGGATCGCAGAGCCGCTAAGCGTGGAGCCTCGCCTTCGGGGGACCGAGGTGCTGAGACGCCCGCAGGCGTTGGTCTACACCGGGAGGCGCTCAGCGCTGAATGTATGGTGCGCGTCGACGCCTTCCAGAAGTCGGTGTGCACTTTCTGCCGGCCGAGGCGGAAGGTGCGGCACGTCGCGCCGCGAATGGACGTGCCGCGCCACGACTGTCGCATCCCGCAGTATCGTTGAAGATGACGATCTCCTGAGTCGACGCTAAAGTGCCGCCCGCCGCGCCCGGAGGGTTGCGCTCTCAGAGGAATCCTGTACCTCCGGCACCCACTCCCAGTTCGCCCAAAGGACCCCCGTGACCGACGCTGAGCTGCTCACCTGTATCCGTACGTTGGCCTCGAACACCCGTTGGACGTGGCACACGCCAACGCGAGAGCTGTTCGAACGCGCCGATCCGGCGGGGCTCCACACCTCACGCGGCAACCCCTGGGCTTGGCTCCGCCGCGTAGGTGATGCTGGCGCCGCCGAAGCCTTCCGGAAGCACGAGCTCGAGGGAGCGCTGGTCGTCGAATCCTTGGGCCTCCGGGCCGAGCTCGAGCGCACCACCAACGGACCCCACGTCGCCTACTTCTGTATGGAGTACGGGATCCACGAGTCTCTGCCGATCTACGCGGGCGGCCTCGGGATCCTCGCGGGAGACCACCTCAAGGCCTGCTCCGACTCGCAGATCGACCTCGTGGCCTTCGGGTTCCTGTACGCCGAGGGCTATCTGTCACAGGCGGTCGACGCCCACGGACGCCAGGTCGCCGACGCCGCGCCGCTCGACCGCGCCGATCACCCGCTGCGCAAGCTCCCCGACTCGCTCACGGTGGGGATGCCCGGCGGAGTGGTTCACGCCGACGTCTACGAGCTCCGCGTGGGCCGGTCGCGCCTCTTCCTCCTCGACACGGACGTAGACCGCAACTCCGACCCTGCGCTCCGCGCGTTGTGCCGGCGGCTCTACGGCGGCGATCACATGACCCGCATCCGCCAGGAGCTGCTGCTCGGCATCGGCGGCATGCGGCTCATCCAGCGGCTGGGACTGGGTCAGCGGCTGCTGCACCTGAACGAAGGGCACTGCGCCTTCGCCCTGGCCGAGGCCGTGCGCGTGGAAGCGCTGCGGACCAAGAACCGCGATCAAGCGGTGGCCAACGTGCGCGCCCGCTCGCTCTTCACCACCCACACCCCCGTCCCGGCGGGTCACGACCGCTTCGATCCCGTGCTCGCGGCCGAGCACCTGTCCGCCGCGTTCGGCGACGACTCGAGCTTCGTCGACTTCGTCCAGCATCAGAGCTTCGAGTCCGGCACCTCGCCCGGCTCCGTCTGTATGACGGTGCTGGCGCTGAACCTGGCCGGGCGATGCAACGGGGTCAGCGCCATCCACGGGCGCGTGTCCCGCGAGATGTGGCACCGACCGATCGGACACATCACGAACGGCGTCCACGTCCCCACGTGGGTGGCGCCTGAGCTCCAGGCCCGGCCGCTCCCGGAGGATCTCGGAGCCACGCGCCTCCGCCTGCGCCGCCGCCTCGTCACGTTCGTGCGGCAACGCCTGCTCCGCATGCCGGCGCAAGCGCGCACGGGCCACCCCGACAAGCTCCGCGACGACGTGCTCACGATCGGCTTCGCGCGGCGTTTCGCGCCTTACAAGCGCGCCACGCTGCTCCTCGAGGCCAAGACGGCGCTGGAGCGCATCGCCCAGAATACGACACAGCCGGTCCAGTTCCTCTACGCCGGCAAGGCGCACCCGGCCGACAAGGCGGGTCAAGAGCTGATCCGTCAGGTCATCGACTCGGTGAAGGACCCGCGCTTCAACGGCGCCCTGCACTTCATCCCTGACTACGACATGGAGGTCGGGCGCCTCCTCGTTCAGGGCTGCGACGTGTGGCTCACCAACCCGCGCCGACCCCTGGAGGCCAGCGGCACGTCAGGGCAGAAGGCCGGCATGAACGGCTGCCTCAACGTGTCCGTGCCGGACGGTTGGTGGCCGGAGTCGTACGACGGCGAGAACGGCTGGGTGATCGGGCCGGACGTGGGCGAGGTGGACGCGGCAAGCCAGGACGAGGGCGATCTCGAGTCGCTCCTCGAGCTCCTCGAGTCCGAGGTGATCCCCATGTTCTACGAGGGCGAGGAGCCCGGCAGGAGCGATCGCTGGCTCCACCGCGTTCGGCGCTCGATCGAGACCGTCACGCGCGACTTCAGCGCGGAGCGCATGGTCGAGGACTACCGGCGCGAGCACTACGCGCCCAGCTGGACCGCCATCTCCCGCCGGAGCTGATCCGGCCACGGATCCGGCCAAGGTCCGGCCACAGATCCGGCCCACTGGTCCGGCCGCAGATCAGGCCACAGACCCGCCCCCAGGCCGCCGTCGCGCGGCCCACCGGTCACTTCAAGAGGACGAGGCTTCGCGCCGCGAAGACGGCGTGCCCTTCGTGCAGGCCCGACGCGACGAAGTCGACGCGCGCGAGGCGCTGGACCACGAGGCGAGTGATCGTCTCGCTGGTTGCGAGGGTCGACACCGCCTGCACCCCCTCCGCAGGGAGGACGACCGCGCCGGTGTCGCGGCTGCGGCAGCGGAGCTCGACCCGCCGATCGAACTGGAGGGCCTCGAGGCTCACCACGAGGTGGGAATCACCCTCGGCGGCGCCGGTGGAGAGCCATGTGACCGCCAGCTCGTCTGACCAGTCGATCCCGGCGTAGTCGCCCGTGACTGGCTCGCCGTTCACGGCCTGAATCGTGGGCGGCGGGGCCAGCGTGTGCGTGAGATGAAAGGTGCCGAGCTCGGACGAGCCGCGCCCCTCGAGAGCGAGGACCGCGCTCCCGCCGGACGGCGGCGCCACCATGGCCATGGGCAGTGAGGCCTCGTAGGTGACGCCGTTGACCGCGGCGTGGAGCTCGGACACCGGGCGGCGCGCCAGGCGATGGGTGCCGTGCTCGCCGAAACGCAGGCGCACCTCGCCCGCGTCCAGTAGGTCGATGAAGGCCTCGTGCTCGTCGCCCCGGAGCGTGACCGCCATGCTCCGCTCCACGACTCGGCACCTGCCGACCTCCAGCGCGAAGAGCTCCGGGTCCCCGAGCTCGGGCAATCCCACCACCTCCACCGCGCCCAGGTGTGACAGGCCCCACTGCCGGGCGAAGAAGCCCTCGATTCGAAGCTCTTCGGTGAGGCCGGCGGCGGCGTCGCTGCGCACAACCGTGAGGATCGCGAAGCGCTCGGCCACAGGACGAACCTCGACCGGCGCGCCCGACTCGGCGCAGCGAGCGAGGGCAACGAGCGCGACGAGCGCGCTCAGCGTGGATCGCGCGCGATGAACCACTCGCCCGCCGGGACGAGGTTGGGGTCGCTCGCGATGAAGGAGCGGAGCAGCTTCTTCATCGCCTCGAGGCGCTCGGGCTCCGAAGCGCTGAGCTCGCGGGTCTCCATCGGGTCTGCCGCGGTGTGGTAGAGCTCGTACAGGACCTTGGTGCGCGTGGGGATGTAGAGCAGCTTCCAGCCCTGGTGCAGGACGGCGCGGTGCTTGGCCACGAGGAAGTCGTCGTCGAGGCGAGGGTCCAGGTAGATCTCGCGCGACTCCGGGTGCACCACGAAAGCGCCAAAGCCCTGCATGAACGACAACGTGCGGCCCGACAGCACCGCGGCCTCCGGGTTGATGAACCAGAGCCCAGTCTCCATGAACACCGGCGGATCCTCCCCGAGCGCCTTCCCCTCGAGGACCGCGGGCGCGAGGCTGCGTCCGTCTTGAGCGGCGAAGTCCAGGCCCACGAGCCCGGCGAGCGTGGGCGCCAGATCGAGCGACCGCACCGTGTTCTTCAGCACCCGCGAGGCGCCCCCGCCGGCGGGCTTGACCAGGAGCGGGATCCGCGTGGCCACGGTGCCTCGCAGGTGATCGCCGTGCCCGACCCCGAAGCCCTCCTCGTAGAGGTTCTCGCCATGGTCCGCGGTGACCACGATGTGCGTCTTGTCATAGAGCCCGCTGTGGCGCAGGTGCTCGAAGAGCTGTCCGATCGCGGCGTCGGTGCCGCGGACGGCCCCGGTGTAGAGCGCACGGGCCTGCTGCTGCTCCTCCGGGCCGGGCGCGTGATCGGCGTCCTTCCAGGCGGCCTTGTGAAAGCGCGAGTCCCCCGCGTAGTCAGGGTCCGTGTCTGACGCGTACCAGGGCCACGGGGCCGCATAGGGGAAGTGCGCCCCCGAGTAAAAGAGGACCAGCGCGAAGGGCCGCTCGTCCCCATTGGCGATGTAGTCCCAGGCCTCCTCAGTGACGGCGCGCGGGTCAGCGAGGCGCTCCCAGAGCTTCAGGATCGGGAAGGACCGCTGCGCTCCCAGCACGTGCAGCAGGTAGGGCATGAGGTGGTAGTGCAGCTTGAAGCCGCCGAGCGCCACGTTGGACCAGAGCGTGAACCGCGGAACGCGGACGGTCTCGAAGCCGAGCTCGATGCGGCTGAAGATGTCGCCCGCGAAGTCGGACACCACGGCCGTGCGGTAACCCGCTCGGCGGAGCTCGGAGATCACGGTGTGCCGGCGCGTGGCGAGCGTCTCGGGCGAGGGGAACATGTGCCGGACGCCGTGGTTGTGTGGGTAGGCCCCGGTGAGCATGGAGACCCAGGACGGGAACGTGCGGGCCATCACCGAGTAGGCCGAGTCGAAGCGCACCGCCTCGAGCGCCGCGAGGTTTGGCGTGACCCCCGGTTGGTCCATGAAGTCGGGACGGAGGCTGTCCACGGCCACCACGAGCAGGTTCGGACGGCTCGCGATGACGGGTCGCGCCTCCACCGTGAGCCCGGCGGTGAGCACGCCGCAAGCGACGCCGACGGCGCCCAGCACCACCCGGGGCCGCCCGGTTCGCCACAACGCGAGCCCGACGAGGGCCGCCCACGAGAGCAGCGCGGCCCAGCCGAGCGCCGCCCAGAAGCCTGGCGTGGTGTAGCGGGTGAGCGTGAGCTGGATCCACGCAGACACGCCGCCCTTCGCGAAGAAGGCGTCGGCCATGACCTGCGGGAACTCGACCATCGTGCGCGCGAGAAAGCCCGCGTGGATCAAGGCGCACCCAGCGAGCACCGCGGCCGGGCCACGCCAGCCGGTGAGCGGCGGCCGTCCCCGAAGCGTGCCCCAGGCGGAGAGGCCGCTGAAGACGAACGTGGCGAGGCCAATCCCCGTCCCCACGGCGATCCCGAGCAGCTGCGCCTGGAGGAGCACGAGCTCCCGCGTGAACATCCCCAGCACCCGGTTGATCAGCGCGTCGTCCTTGACGCCCATGTACTCACCGGAGCCGAAGCTCGCGAGCGACAGGGCGAAGAGGGCGATCCCGAAGAGGGCGCCGGGCGCGACGGCGAGGCGGAGGGTGCGGCGCAACATCGGCCGCGGATGATGTCCCACCAACGCGGCCTGTCAAAGCGCGAGTGCGCTCAGCGCGTCCGAGCGTTGTGCTTCTTGCGGTAGACGTTGCGGCTCGCGCGGTCCTGAGCGGCGTCGAGGCGACGCTTCTCGCCCCTGGTGACCACGCCGTCGGCCTTGGCGACCTTCTTCTGGACCTGGATCTTCGCCTGCTGGGCCGTGAGCTTCGCGGCCTCCTTCTTCGTCAGCGCTCCGGTCGCTACACCCTGGGCGATCCGCGCCGTCTGGCGCTCCTGGCGGGCAGCCGGGGGAGCGGCGAGGGCGGACGAGGCAACGCAAGCGGTAATCAGCGCGATGAGGGTCTTCATGGGGGTCTCCTTAGGTCGTGAGGTCATCAAGTGGCTCGGCGCGACGGCTCGAGGCGCGTCGTCGCCGCGTCCCAACCTATGAGCAGGGGCCGTGCCACCCAAGACCGATGTAGTTTCAGCATGTTGCACAGCACGCCCTGACATGCGGGGCCACACCCTGACAACGCCGGTTGACACCTGACACCTCCCGGACGCCATGCCATGATGCGCCGCGTGTCGGAGCACGTTCAGACGCTCATCGTCGGCGCGGGGGTCACGGGCCTCGCTTACGCCAACTTCGCGCCCAAGGGGACCTGGCTCGTGGTGGACCGGGACACCAGCCCGGGCGGCTACTGCAAGACGGTGGTCCAGGACGGGTTCGTCTGGGACTACAGCGGTCACTTCTTCCACTTCCGCGAGCCCTGGGTCGAGGCCTGGCTGCGCGAGCGCATGCCGGACGACGAGATCCTCACGGTGGCGAAGGCCTCCGGGATCCTCGTGCCCACCTCCGAGGGGCTCACGCGCGTGGACTTCCCTTTCCAGAAGAACATCCACCAGCTGCCGCGCGCCGAGTTCATCGAGTGCCTCCACGACCTCTACTTCGCGGACCGCTCGGCCCCCGTGAGGTCCTTCGGGGACCTGCTCCTCGGCCGCTTCGGACGCGGGATCGCCCAGCGCTTCCTGGTCCCCTACAACGAGAAGCTCTACGCGTGCCCCATGGACTCGCTCGACCCGGACGCGATGGGCCGCTTCTTCCCCCACGCGGACGTGGCCGCGATCATCCGACACTTCCGGCACCCTGAGAACGGCAGCTACAACGCCAGCTTCACGTACCCGAGGGGCGGCGCGATCCGTTACGTTCACGCGCTGCTGAGGGAGCTCCCGCCGGAGCGCATCGCGCTGGGTGAGGCGCTGGTCCATGTGGACCCTGTGGCCCGCGTGGCCACCACCACGCGACGAACCGTGCGTTACGACCGCCTCGTGAGCTCCGCGCCCTTCGACGCGCTGCTCCGCCTCACCGGCACACCGCACGATCCCGCGCTCTACAGCGCGAACGCGGTGCAGGTCTACAACCTCGGCTTCGACCGGAAGGGCCAGACCAAGGACCACTGGCTGTACGTTCCCGATCCCGAGATCTCGTTCTACCGCGTGGGCTTCTACGACAACATCTTCGGCGACGATCGCATGAGCCTCTACATCGAGCTGGGCCAGGCGCGCGGGGCGGAGCGAAAGGCGGAGCTCCCCCGCGTCTTGGAAGATCTGCGCCGCCTCGGCATCGTCACTGACCAGCGCCTCGTCAGCTCGCACGAGATACTGCTAGACCCCGCGTACGTTCATATCACCACCGCGGGCCGCGCCGACTTCGAGGCCCAGCGCGCGCGCCTCGAGGCGCAGGACATCATCACCGCGGGCCGTTACGGCGGTTGGACCTATTGCTCGATCGAGGACAACATCCTCGAGGCCCACCGGCTCGCCACCCGCCACGCCTCATGACACCGCCGCGCCCGCGAGGGCTCGTCACCCTCCTGCTCATCCTGCTCGTCGGGGTGCTCACGTGGCGCCTCTGGGCGCTGCTCCGCACCACCACCTCGGAGCCCCGCGCCGTCACGCAGCGAGGCGACCTGGCGCCCGACGAGCAGGCCACGATCCAGATCTTCAGAGACAACGCCCCCTCCGTGGTGTTCATCACGTCGGCGCGTATCGCCCGCGACCGCTGGTCCATGCGCCCCCTCGAGATCCCGCAGGGCAGCGGGTCGGGCTTCGTCTGGGATGAGGCTGGGCACATCGTCACCAACTACCACGTGGTCGAGCAGGCCGTGAGCCAGCCCGGCATGACGCTCACGGTCACGCTGCACGACCAGGAGACGTACCCCGCCGAGGTGGTGGGGGCTGCCCCGCACAAGGACCTGGCGGTGCTCAAGATCGACGCCACGGGCCTTCGGCCGATCCCCATCGGGACCTCCCGGGACCTGGTGGTGGGCCAGAAGGTGTTCGCGATCGGGAACCCGTTTGGCTTCGACCACACGCTCACGACCGGAGTGATCAGCGGCCTCGGCCGCGAGATCCAGTCGGTCACGAGGCGCCCCATCACGGGCGTGATCCAGACCGACGCGGCGATCAACCCGGGGACCTCCGGTGGCCCGCTGCTCGACTCCGCCGGGCGGCTGATCGGGGTGAACACCGCGATCTTCAGCCCCTCGGGCGCCTACGCGGGCCTCGGCTTCGCGGTCCCAGTGGACACGGTGAACCGCATCGTCCCCCAGCTGGTGGCGCACGGACGAGTGGTCCAGCCGGGCCTCGGCGTACAGCTCTCGGAGGTGCGCACCCGCGTCCCCGGGATCCCGATCGCGGGCGTCAATCCCGGCAGCGCCGCCGAGCGCGCGGGGTTGCGCGGTTTCACCGAGGACGCGCTCGGCCAGATCCGGGTGGGCGACGTGATCACCGAGGCCCAGGGCCTCCCCGTCTCGAGCCCAGACGATCTCTACCGCGCGCTGGACGGCAAGGAGGTTGGCGACGAGATTGTGCTCACCGTCGATCGCGGCGGCTCGGCTTTGTCCGTCAAAGTCACCCTCATGGCGTTGGAGTAGGCCATGCTGCGCCTCGTCACTTGGAACGTCCGTTACTTCAGCCACTCGACCCGTGGCATCACCAGCATGGACCACACGCAGCGCGCGATCAGCGCGGCGATTGCGAGCATGCGCCCCCAGCCGGACGTGGTGGCCCTACAGGAGATCGACGACGCGTCGTTTCGCTCTCTCGCGTTCCGCGCCCGCGGTCGCACGAAGCGCGGGGAGTCGGTGTCCAACTTCGACCGCTTCTACGACAGCCTCAACCGCCAGAGCCTCGAGATCGGCGGCCACCAGTATCAGGCTCAGTTCTACCCCGCCCAGGGGCACCGCGGCGGCACCCCGCTCTACTCCACGGGCCTCGCGCTCCTGTGGCGAAGCGGCCTTACGTTGGTCGATCACAACGGCCACGAGCCCCACGACATCACGCACCGCCGAATCGCGCGCCTCGCGCGCTTCAAGCAGAAGCGCATCTGCGCGTGGGGCCGCTTCAGAGCGCAAAGCGGCGAGGAGGTGGACGTGTTCAACACCCACCTGTCCCTCCCGGCGTTCTTCCAGCGCACCAACGGCCCCACGGGCGGGCGCTTCGGCGAGTCGGACAACCAGCTGCGCGAGATCGACTCCCTGCTCGAGTTCGTGGCGCAGAACGGCCAGCTCGACCGCACCCTCCTGGTCGGCGACTTCAACGCGCTGCCGGGCTCCCGCGTCTACAACCGGGTGACCAGCACGTTCCGCGACGCCCACGCCACCTTCCTCGGCGCCCCACCCGCCCGCATGGTCGAGCTGCCGTCCGCGGGCTTCATGAACCTCAGGTACCGCCTGGACCACGTCTTCTCGGGGCCCGCGCTGCGCTTCCACGACTTCCAGGACACGGCGCCTTACGGCCCCGCCCATCCGTGGGCCCCGCTCTCGGATCACGCGCCGCTGGTCGGGCGCTTCAGCGTGGCCGCTCCTTGACCTCCCCCCTCGAGCTGCGTGTCCTCGACGGCGGCTCCAGGGTCGTGTTCTCCGGCCCGCTCGACAAAGAGACCGTCCCCGACGTCCAGGGCGCGCTCCTCGCGCTGGCGCCCCGACCGGGCACGCTCACGATGGAGCTCGCCGGGGTCACCCGCATCGACTCGGCCGGCGTCGCGTTCCTCGGGGTGGTCGAGGCGCGGCGGAGAGGCGCGGGCGGCCAGCTTCAGCTCGTACAGCTCTCCGACGCCGCCCGCGACGCCCTCGAGGTGTTCCGGCTGGCTGAAGAACGTCCTGCCAAGGGCCCGTCGCGGGGGCTGTTCGAGCGGCTCGGGGACGGCGGCTACGAGGTCGGCAAGGGCATTACCGCGTTCCTCCAGCTCACGGCCGACACGGTGCTCTGGAGCATCGGCGGTGCCGCGCGGACACGGCGGGTCCGCAAGGGCGCCATGACGCTCGAGGCCATCCGAATGGGCGTGGACGCGCTCCCGATCGTGGCGCTCATCGCCCTGCTCATCGGCGTGGTCCTCGCGCTCCAGTCGGCCTACCAGCTCCGGCAGTTCGGCGGAAGCATCTACGTCGCCAACCTCATCGCGGTCTCCATGACGCGCGAGATGGGGCCGCTGATCACGGCGATCATCCTCGCGGGTCGCAGCGGCGCGGCGATCGCCGCCGAGGTGGCCACGATGAACGTCAGCGAGGAGACGTCGGCGCTCCGCGTCATGGGCCTCGAGCCGGTCCGTTACGTGGTGGTTCCCAAGTTCCAAGCGCTGACGCTGACCATGCCGGCGCTCACTGTTTACGCGAACGTGGTTGGGATCCTGGGAGGGTCCGTCGTCGCGTGGGCCTACCTCGACATCGGGCCGCTCATCTACCTCCGGCAGTCGTGGGGCGCGCTCGTCCTGCTCGACATCGGGACGGGGCTCCTCAAGAGCGTGGTCTTCGCCTGGATCATCGTGCTCGTCGGCGCGCACTGCGGCTTCTCGGCCCACGGCGGCGCCGAGAGCGTTGGGCGCGTCACCACGCAGTCCGTGGTTCGCAGCATCTTCTGGGTGATCGTGGCGGACGCGGCGTTCAGCCTCCTCTTCTACTTCGGCGACTGAGCAACCGTCTTGTTCAGGTTTCTGGGGCAGCCGGCGCCGCCGCGTCGGCGGCCGTTCTCATCGTGGCGTTGAGGTGGATGAGCCGCTTCCTCATGACCGCCACGAGCGCGACCTTCTTGAGCTTGCCGCTTGCGACGAGACGGGCGTAGAAGGCCCTCAGGTGGCCGAGCTCCGAGACCTCGGCGATGAGCACGGCGGCGCTGAGGGCGCCCACACCGTCCACTGCGGTCAGGGCCTCGAACCTCGGAAGGCGCGACCTGCACTCGCCGCTAGCCCCCTACCGCCCGGCGTCCGCCTCAAGCGGACGGCCGGCCGGCCAGCCACGGCGCAACGCCAACTGCTCTGGGGACTGCAACGCAACAGAGCGCGAGCCGCGATTCCCCGTGCGCGTCACCGTCCAGATCTACAAAGCCACCAGCAACGGCGTGTTGGCGAAGGCCGACGTGGCGTCCATCAAGGCCCAGGTGAAACGCGTCTACAAAGAGGCGGACTACGTCGGGAGCCTCGTCACGCAGGGCTGCACCGGCCGGCCAACGGAGTGGGAGGGCGACCACCGCGAGCCGGCCGACTTCTGGCAGGTCTTCTGGCAGCACTTCGAGGCCGACACGGGCCTCACGCCCGAAGAGACGATGCGGCTCCTCGAAGAGCGCGTCACGACCGGCTGGCGCACCGGCGAGGGGCCCTCGCGAACGGCGGCGTCCCCGCTGGCTTGCCTTCCCCAGCCTCTCCTGAGCCTCTGAGCCGTTCACGACTCATTCGACGACCAGGGCTCCGGCTGAAGCCGGCAACGCCAGCGCTCGGGCTGGCAGCTCGGGGTCGTTTCGCAGATTGGTAGAGCTCGCCTCAGTCGCCGTTAGGTTCCCAGGTTGACGACGGGACGCCATTGCCGTACATGCCGTACAGGCAAGGAGGTTTCAATGCCAGCCGCAGCCCGACTCGAACTTCGAATAGCACCGGCCGAGAAGCGTTTGATCGAAGAGGCCGCCGCCGCTCGACAACAATCGGTGACGGCGTTTGTCATCGAGACTGCCGTGCGGCGCTCGCGCGACGTCCTCGGTGGTCGTGAGCCTGCCACGCCGCGCCCGATCGGCGGCTGGTCGTTCACTCTCCTCGATGGATGGGACGATCCCCTCGCCGACTTCGAGACGTGGCGGTGACACTCCTCATCGATAGCCACATCCTGATGTGGGCGGCGATCGCCGACCCACGACTTCGCGGCCCCGTGCTCGACGCATTCGTCGATCCCAACAACTTGCTGCTCGTCAGCGCGGCGACACTCTGGGAGCTCGGGTTGAAGCATGGCCTCGGGAAGTTGCCACTCCCCGTGTCTGCGCGTGACTTCTTCGCCCGCGAGATCGCGACGCGCGGCTATCGTGTCCTCGACGTTCAGCGTGCGCATGCCGAGCGCGCCAGCGAGCTACCCTACGTCGATCCGGCGCATCGCGATCCTTTCGACCGGATGCTCATCGCCCAGGCACTGGTGGAGGGAGTGCCGCTGCTCACTGCCGATGCGCGCTTCAAGGCCTACGTTGGTCTTGGGTTGCGGCTGGTTGGATAGCAGAAACGCCGCCCCGGCTTTGGGCCACGCCGGGCCGATCCAGCTGGTCATTGTCGCGCTTCCCGGCAAGTCGGACTTTTGGGCCTCGTAGAGATTGGTCATCCCGACGCCCTCATGCGCACCTGGGCCGAACGCGCCCTGTTCTGTTCGCGGCGCACGGCTCGGCCCAGTCTCAACTTCTCGGAGCGGACATATCGCGGCCTCGAACCCGCGCTCAAAAGGCTCAGTTGAGGAGAGCCACCTCGAGCGTGTAGGCGCCCTGCTCGGAGGCGTTGTACGAGTCGACGATGATGGTCACCGTCTCACCGGCCGAGAGGGACACGACCACAGGCGGAAGCGCACCGTAATGGTCGACGCCCGCGAGGCAGGCCGACGCATCGGTCGAGCAAGCGGACAACACCGAGACCAGGCTCGGGAGGTTGGAGCCGTCCACGTAGACGAGCCCGATCGAGTAGTCGCCGGTCTCTGGGGCCGTGAACGTGTAGACGATGTCGTTGCCGCCGTCGCCCACGCCGAAGGAGAGCTCTCCGGGGCCGACGCACTGTATGAAGTCGTCGAAGTAGCCCGGCTGGGTGTTGTCTCCCTGCACGCTGATCGGGAGCTCGCCCTCGAGGACCAGCGCGTTCGCGCAGAGGTCGCCGAGCGCGGGCTCCGCGCACACGCCGTTGGAGCACTGCAGCCCGTCCGCGCACCCGCAGGTGCCGCCGCAGCTATCCGAGCCGCCGCAGGTCCCTTCCGTGCAAGTGGCCGCGCACGGGGGCAGCACCTCGAGCGTGAACGCGCCCTCGGTGTCGCTCAGGTAGGCGTCCACCACGATGAACACCTCCTGGCCCTCCACGAGGTCCACGAACACCTCCGCGTTGAGGCCGCTCGTGGTGATAGGTCCCGCCGCGAGGCACGCGCCGTTCACGTCGGTGCAGCTGGTGGAGACCGAGATGACCGGCGCGAAGTCCGCCGTGACACGGATCGGGAAACGACCCGCGGATGGGGCGACGAAACTATAAGTCTGGTCTGCGCTCCCGAGGCCCGCTGAGGTGGAGGCGCACGCACCGAAGAAGTACCGGGCCGTGTCGAACTTGCCCACCGTGGTCCCTGTGGTGACGAAGGGCAGCTCACCCACCGGCATCGGCTCGAGGCAGCTGTCGCCGGGCCCAAGCGGCGCGGGCGGCGAGATCGTGAGCGTGTAGGGCCCCGCTGGCTCGGCCGGATAGTAGCTGTCTACGACGTAGTAGACCGTCTCGCCGGCCGTGAGCGCCGTCCCGAGGACGTTGGCGGCGCCGAAGTTGTAAGCGCCGCCGAGGCACTGGATCTCCGGGGATTCGCAAGAGCGCGTGAGCGTCAAGACGGACGAGGAGGTGGTGTCGAGCGTGGCCGTGTAGAACCCCGACTCCTGCACCTCGAAGGCGTAGACGTGGTCGCTCCCGCCCAGCCCGTACGTCCCTTGCAGCCCGCAAGCATTCGACACCGAGAACTGGTCGCCGCTGCCAAGGGTGGTGTTCGTGACCGCGACGGGCAGCGCGCCGGCGTCTAGCACGAAGGGCTCTGCGCACGACTCGCCCTCTCCGAGTGGCTCGCAGAGGGATCCACCCGCGCACTTCTCGCCATCGCTACACCCACAGGTGCCGCCGCAGCCGTCGGCGCCCCCGCAGAGCCCCGCCTCGCACGTTGGAGCGCAGCAGGTCACACCGAAGTGGAAACCACCGACCACTGGTGTGAACGCGGTGTAGGTGTCGAAGACCAGAAAGTAGTTGCCGCCGGCCTTGGCCGGGAAGGTCAGAGTGCCGTAGCCCGCCTTGATACAGTTGGCACCCGCGTCGATGCAGCCCTCGCCCAGGTCCTCTAGGACGACGAGCTGGAGCGTTGCGGCGTTCACTGTGGCGATAGTCACGATCTGCTCGGTCTCGGCCGTGAACGCCCACGCGACCTCGGCGCTCTGCGAGAAGTTGTCGCTGATGTAGGGCTGGCACGAGTACTTCGAGAACGCCGCGGTCACACCGGCTACGCTGTTGGACAAGAACGTGAGCTCGGACCCGCAGGTCACCGAGTCGAGCGGCTCGCACGCGTCGCTCGGGAGCGACTCCTCGCACTTGCCCGCCGAGCAGAACCCTTGGGCGCAGTTACCACAGGACCCTCCGCACCCGTCGTCGCCGCAGGTCTTGCCGTCGCAGGAGGGCGCACAGCACAGAACGGCCATATCGAAGGACGGGACCACCGGCGTGGCTGTGTCGGCCGAGTCCAAGATCAGGAAGTAGCTGGTGTCTGCTTTGGCCAAGAACTTGGTGGTGCCGGACGCGCTGTGAACGCACGACGCCTCCGTGTCCGCGCAGCCGTTGCCCTCGTCCTCAAGCACGATGAGATCCAGCGGGCCCTCGTCAGCGAGGCCGATGGAGACCTGCTGCTCGACCTCGGAGTAGAAGGTGAACACGGCCTCGGGGCTCTTGGAGTAGTCGTCGCTGTTGAACTGCTGGCAGCTGTAGTTCGAGAAGGCCATCACGGCGCCCGTCATGGTGTTGGACAGACCCGAGTAGCCCACGCCGCAAGAGACCGGCTGAATCGGAGCACAGCTCCCGGGCAGCTCGACGCAGGTCGCGTCCTGGCAGAAGCCGGTGTCACAGGTGCCACACGTGAAGCCGCAGCCATCATCGCCGCACTCGTTGTCGGCCGGACAATTGGGGAGGCACGGCTCGCCCACCTCGAGCTCATACTCACCCACGTCGGTGGAGTAGTCCCCGTCCACGACCACGAGGAGCGTCTCGCCGGCCTCGAGCTTCACGTCCAGCGACCCACCGCCCGAAGCGAAAGCGCTGCCTTCGCACTGGTCGCCGGCGCAGTCGGTCTGAGCGTAGAGCAGCGCGAACCAGCTGGCTGTGAGGGTGAACGTGTAGACGCCCGCCTTCGGGGCCTCGAAGCGCCACGCCTCGTCCGGCGCCGGGAGGCCGTCGAAACCATCGAAGCCGCCGTCGAAGCCATCGAAGCTGTCGAGGCCGTCGACGACCCCGTCGAAGCCCCCGGTGCAGTCTTCGTAGTTGGACACCCCGCCCGTGGTGTCGCTGGAGACCGGGACGCCGATCTCCAGCGCCCCTTCGACGACGCAAGGCTCGTCGCCGTCCGTTGCGTCCGCGGTGCCGTCAGTCCCGTCGGTCGCGTCGGCCGTGCCGTCGCTGCCCTCGGTCGAGTCGGCCGTGCCGTCCGTGGCGTCAGTGCTGTCCCCCGTGCTGTCCCCCGTGCCGTCGGTGCTGTCCGCGGTGCCATCGGTGCCATCGGTAGCGTCGGTGGCGCTCGAGCCGTCGCTGCCGTCGGTGAGGTCTGTGGCGTCGGTGGCGTCGGTGGCGTCCGGGGCGTCTGTGACGTCCTCGGCGTCGCTCCCATCCCGGGCGTCGCCGGCCTCCGTCGCGTCGGAGGCATCTGTGGCGTCGGAGCCGTCGGCCGCCTCGCTGGCGTCAGCCCCCGAGGTGTCTTCGGCGGTCCCATCCTGCCCAGAGCCGTCTCCGCTGGTGCCCGCTGTCGAGCACGCCGCGACCACCGCAAGACAGAACCCCCACACCACGCGTCGCATACGCACCTCGAACACAAGAAGGGTAGCTGGGGCAGCGCGTGCCCCGTCGGGTGCGTCTCCGCTCGCGCTCGGACGGGCCCGGGTCGGCGGTGGGGGTGTCCCCTCCGCCTAAGACGCAGCTCGCATCGAGACGACGTCAGCGCGGGACGCTACCACGGCGTCCGTCCTGCGTTCGACCAGAACCGGGGGGAATCGTCTCCGTCAGCCACCGGCGAGCTTCGGCGTGCTCCCGCAAGGACGGCGACCGCTACGACGAGAGCGCCGAACCACGCGACGCCGCTCACGGGTCGATGGACCCCTGCGCATCCCGCGGCCGCGCCAGTCGCGCTCGGGGTCTCGGACCCCGTCTCGCTCGGCGGTTCGGCGCTCTCACCCCCCGCATCCCACGGGAGCTCCGGGGGCGCCACTGCGGGCCCGAAGCACGCGTCACGCTGCCCGGGGCAGTTGGCCAGGGCGCAGGCCGCGTCGTCCAGCCGGTCGCAGTAGGCCAAGAGACACCGGTCGAGCGAGTCGAAGAGCCCCTGCCCTTCGCTGGTCCCACGCGCATGGCACGCCGCGAGGCAGGCGGTGTCCCGCCCCGCTGCCTGACACTCCCCCGCGCAGCAGCCCGCAGCGCACGCGACGAGCGCGGGGCAGTCGAGCACCGCGCACCGCGCGTCGTCGCAGACACCCGCCTCGCAGGCCTCTGGGCAGCGGCACACGCTCGGCTCGACTCGGCAGTCGGGGCGCTCGAGCCCCGACTCGGCCGCGATCCAGGCCATCGCCGGGTCCACGCGCGTGACGATCGCAGCCTCGCGGCAGGGGTCGCAGCCCTCGCCCCCCACGACGCAGCCCGCGACGGCCTCGTTGACGCCGATGATCAGCCCGTCTCGAAGCGCGGGCCCGCCGGAGTCGCCGAAGCAGACGCCGCCGGTAGCGGGCTCGCTCACGAAGGTTCGGTCGCCCACGTAAGCGACGCGCATGGTGCCGCTGCGCTTCAACCCGGCGTCCGGGGGATCAACGCCGGACGTGGCTCCGAAGCCGACGTGCACCACCTCTTCGCCCACCAGATCCACTCCCAGCTGCGCGCGATTGAGCGGCAGAGGCTCGAGCCCGCTGGGCTCTGCCAGCTCCACGAGGCCGAGGTCGTTCTGAGCTCCGAGGGGGGCGTACTCTGGGTGGATCACGAAGCGGAGCACCGCGAGCGGCGTCTCGGCGGCCGCTCCCACGCCCACGAACACCCCCTCGGGGCTCGGGGAAAACCCACCGCCGCCCTCGGGGCCTGCGGGGACGAGGCAATGCGCCGCCGTGAGCACCCAGGTGGGGGCGATCAGCGCGCCCGTGCAGAAGACGCCGATGGGCTCGGCCACCAGGGCGACCACCGCGGGGTGACTGCCTGTGGGGACCTGCTCGCCGTCGACGATCGCGCCCTCCCGGTGGCCGAGAGCCGTCAGCAGTAGGGCGGCAGCGAGAGAGACCACGCGCTTCTCCGAGACTTTGCGGGGACGCGGGCGCTGGGGCAAAGTGCCCGCGTGCCCGACTACGTCATCGAGACCGACGACCTCGCCGCTGGGTATGGCGGCCCGCTCATTCTCGACGGGGTCTCGGCGCGAATCCAGCGGGGCTGCATCACCTGCATCATCGGTGGCTCCGGCTGCGGCAAGTCCACGTTTCTGAAGTCGGTCTTCGGCCTCCTGCCACCACTCCGCGGCTCGGTGCGCCTCTTGGGCCACGACCTCTACGCCGTGGAGGAGCACGCCCGGGCCGAGATCCTCGCCCGCGCCGGCCTCATGTTTCAGTACGGTGCCCTCTTGGGGAGCCTCAGCCTCGTGGAGAACCTCGCGATCCCGCTTGTCGGCCACACCCGGCTGGATCCTGCCGTGATCGACGAGGCCATCGCCATGAAGCTGAGCCTCGTCTACCTCTCCCACGCGCTGGACAAGCTGCCCAGCGAGCTCTCCGGCGGGATGAGGAAACGCGCCGGGCTGGCCCGGGCCATCATGCTCGACCCGGAGCTGGTCATGTGTGACGAGCCCACCGCGGGTCTCGACCCCAACACGGCCGCCGAGATCGACCACCTCATCCTGAAGCTCCGCAGGGTGCTCGGCATGACGGTGGTGGTGGTGACCCACGAGCTCTCGTCGATCGAGGTGATCGCAGACCGCATCCTCATGTTCAAAGCGGGCAAGCTGCACTTCGACGGCACCCTGGCCGAGGCCAAGGCCTCGCCGGATCCTTCGCTGGTCGGCTTCTTCTCGCGCGCTGACGAGACCGTGGCGCGACCCGGACGGTCTCTACTCGATCGGGTGGCGGCGTGAGCCAGGCCACCCGCGCACAGAAGCTGCGGCTCGGGATCTTCCTCGGGGTCTCGGGAGCGATCCTGGGCGGCACGCTGATCACCATGGTGGGCCTCGCCGCCATCGAGAAGCGCGACGAGTACCCGATCCGCTTCGACGGGAGCGTCGCGGGGCTCTCCCCCGGCTCGCCGGTGCGCTACAACGGCATCGACGTGGGCCGAGTGGAGCGGGTGGCCATCGACCCGAAGAAGCCCTCGGGCGTGCTCGTCATCATGAGCCTCGTCGAGGGCACGCCGATCCGCACGGACACCGTCGCGGTCCTCAACATGCAGGGCATCACCGGGCTCAAGTTCATCGAGCTGCAAGGCGGCCGAGACGACGCCGCGATCATAACGCCCGGCACCGACGTGAAGTCGTCCCGCTCCACGGTGGACCTCCTCACCGACAAGGCCACCTCCATCGCCACCAAGGTGGAGACGGTGCTCGACAACCTCACCGCCCTCACCAGCGGCGACAACGCGAAGTCCATCAGCGGCATCCTCGCCAACGTCGACAACATCTCCGGAACGATCGCGAAGATCCTGGCCGACAACAGCGAGGTGGTCACCGGCCTCGTCGAGGACGCCCGGGCCATCGTGGGCGACATCCGCGCGTTCGTGGCCGACGCCAAGACGTCTCTCGGCACGCTCCGCGACGCGGCGGACACGGCGGCAAAGTGGATCGACCCCGCAGACGTCAAGGGTACACTCGGGCGCCTTCAGGGCACCCTCGCGCGCCTGGAGCTAACGCTCGGGGTGTTCGACGAGACGGTGCGCACCGCGAAGGCGCGACTGTCCACCGCCGAGCTGGGCGCCCTGCTCAGCTCGGTCAACGGGCTCGCGATCTCCTCCACCGACCTCGTGAAGCGCGCCGACTCCACGCTTGTCCGCGCCCGGGAAGACCTCTTCCGCGCGCTGGAGGCCGTCATCGAAGGCGCCGACAGCTTCTCCGAGCTCGCGAATACGCTCCGCGACGACCCGGCATCCATGATCCGCGGCAAGGGCGGCGATCGCGAGGTACCCGAATGAACCGCCTCGCCACCGCCTGGGTGCTCGCGCTCTCCACACTGTCCGGCTGCATCGGCGGCACCGTGGTGGAGCGCTCCTACTTCTCGCTCGGTTATCCGAAGGCCATCGTGGAGCGCGAGGTGGCTCCGCACGACGCCACCATCCTGGTCCGACGCTTCAGCGCGGAGCCCGCGTACGACAAGTACGAGGTGATCTACCGCGAGAGCCCCTACGCGTTCGGGTACTACCGCTACAAGCTCTGGGCGTCGAAGCCCAAGAAGATGCTGGGCCAGCTGGTCACGTCGCACCTGCGCAACGCGGCGCTGGTCACTGACGTGCTCGACCGCCTGGTGGACCAGAACCCCACGTACGAGCTCGAGGGCGAGGTGATCGCCATCGAGGAGGTCAACCGCAGCGAGACGGAGTGGCTCGCTCGTCTGGCGCTGCGCCTCACGCTGTATCCGTACGGCAAACGCAGGCCGCTCTGGGTCTGGGAGTTCGACGTGCAGCGCCCCGTCCCGGAGCGGAGCCCGCTCCTCGTGGTGAAGGCGCTATCCGAGATCCTGGAGACCCAGCTGGATCTGGCGTTCGCGGATCTCGACGGCCGCCTCGGGGCGCTGGCGAGCGGCGTGACCGCGCCTCCGAAGCCTCCCCGGCCAACGGCGACGCAACCTGCCGCGCAGCCGAAGGCGCCGCCCGAGGAACCCGAGATCAAGCGGGTCCGGTGATGCTCCCCGCCCTCGCAAGCCTCTTCCTCCTCGCCCCACCAGACGCCACAGCCACCTGGTTGGCGCCGCCGCCTCACGTGCAGGCCGAGCGCGATCCGCAGCGCCCTCCCCCCGCGACCGGGGCCATCTTCGTCCCCACGATGTCCGAGGCCCGCTTCGAGCCCAAGGTGCTGATCGGCCCGGCCGGCGCCGAGACAACCGGCCCCCCCGAGGAGCTCTTGGAGCGGCCTATGGGGAGCCGGACGTGGGTCCGACCCGGCAACTACCGCGTGCTCGTAGGCAGCGGCGACGTGGGCGATCGGCTCGAGTGGGAGGTGAAGGTGGTCGAGGGCCGCACCACGTTCATCCCAGCGGAGTGGGCCGGGCTCCGGGTCACCGTGGTGAACGAGCGCGGCACGCCGTTCCGCGGAACGTACGAGCTGGTGCGCCTGCCCGGGCGCGATTACGTGGGGATCGGACTCGGCGCCGACCTCGCGCAAGGCGAGACCCTGAACACCTGGCTGCTTCGCCCTGGCACCTACATGCTGCTGGCGGCAGGCGAGAGCTACCGAGCGCGCAAGAACTTCGTCACGGTCCGCCTCGTCCCGGGGGAGCTGGTGCGCTACACCCTGGTGCTCGACGAGACCACGGGAGACGTGCTCGGCGCCGGGGAGATCGACGAGTCGCAACCGACGGTCGAGGGCCCATGGCACGTGAGCCTCTTGCTCGGCGGCGGCCTGTCCTTCAACCGGGCGTCGTCGGTGGTGGGCAAGCCCGACGGCATGAGCTTCGACCTCAACGCCTTCGTGGAGTCCGTGGGCGGCTTCGATCGAGACTCCCACCTCTTCTACGCCCGCCTGTACATCGAGGAGGAGGGCCGCCTCAGCCTACCCGAGGGCTTCTACCTGAACCTCGTCGACACCTTCGACGTGGACCTCCTCTACATGTACCGCTTGGTCTCGTACTTCGGCCCCTACGTGCGAACCACGTTCCAGACCTCCTTGGTCCCCAGCTTCCAGGACTTCGAGACGCCGACCGACGTCGTGCGGCTGGGCCTGAACGGGGAGGTGAAGGGCACGGAGACGGCCGTCATCGACACGCAGCTCACGGTGCCGTTCGATCCCCTCGACCTGCGCTACGGTGCAGGAGTCCGCTTCGACTTCACGCCCACCTACTGGTTCGACCTCAAGGCGCGGACCGGCGTCGGCGCCCGACACCTCTTTGCCCGCGAGCTCTTCGTCAACGCCGACGACGGCGCGACCGACGCCTTCGAGGTGCGCGAGGTGCCCGACTTCAATCAGTTCGGCGTCGAGGCCTCGCTGCTCACCGAGCTGCGAATCACGCGCTGGGTGCTCCTCAAGGCAGAGGCCGACGCGCTCATGCCCTTCGACGCCCCGGCCGACACGGCCTTGCAGCTCGACGCCACCGTCTCGCTGCGCCTCGCGTCGTTCGCGTCGCTCAACTACATCCTGCGGCTGGAGCTCGATCCGGCGATCACGGACGACCTCCAGCTCGACCAGACCGTGCTCCTTCGGTTCGCATACAAGGTCCTGTGAACGTCGCTGTCGCCCTCGTCCATCACCCGGTCCGCGACCGAAACGGCGACGAGATCGCCGCGTCGGTCGACTGGGTCGACTTCTTCGACGCCGGCCGGGTCACCCTGGTCTACGGCGTCACGCCCCTCATCGTCGTGCACCCGGCCGAGGCCCAGAAGGCGCTGGTCCACCGCCTGATCGCCCACGGCACCTCAGAGGCCCGCGACGCCGACACGCGCGGCCGCTTCGACCACGCTCGTGTGGTCGACACCTTGGACGAGGCGATCGCCTGCGCCAGCGCCACCTTCGGGCGCCCGGTCACCGTGGTGGCCACCACCGCGCGGCCCGGGCCCGACCGGCTCACGGTCTCGGCGCTGGCGGCGCGGATCGGCGAGGGCGAGCCCGTGCTGTTGCTCTTCGGTAAAGCGAGCGGCCTCACCGACGCCGTCCTGGCCAGCGCGGACGCGGTGCTCGAGCCGGTCAGCGGCGGGACCGGCTTCGACCACCTGCCCGTTCGCGGCGCCTTCGCGATCGTGCTCGATCGCCTGCTCGGCCGCGCCTGAACGCCCGAGTCACCTCGGCGCTGATCGTCGCGATCGCGGCGATCGCGGCCGCCGCGGTGTTCATCCGCGAGGCCGCGCCCACGCCCCCGCTGAGCATCGCCGCCCTGCGCCTCCTGCTCGCGGGCGGGGTCCTGTCGGCCGTGCTGGCCCATCGCGTGCGGCGGCTGCCGCCGGGCCCCGTGCTGCTCGGCGGCGCGCTCTACGCTGTCCACTTCGGCACCTGGATCGCCTCGCTCTGGCTCACCTCGCTGGCGGCGTCCACCACCCTCGTGACCGCCAGCCCCCTCTTCCTGGCGCTCCACGGCGCGTTCACCGGGCGCGACCGCCCGGACGTGCGCCTCTGGATCGCGCTCGCGTTCGCCATGGCCGGCGCTGGGGCGATCGCGCTCGGCGGGGCCCCGGGTGTGCCCGCAGCGATCCCCTGGCTGGGCAACACCCTCGCGACCGTGGGCGCCGTAGCGATGGCCGGGTGGCTCCTGCTCTGTCGTCGCCTTGGGCCTGAGCTGGACGCGCCGGCCTTCAGCGCAGCAGCCGCGCTGGTCGGCGGACTGGGCCTCGCTGCGCTGGCGCTCGCCCGAGGCGACTCCCTCCTCCCGGTGAGCGTAGAGTCCTTCGCCTGGATCGCGCTCGCCGCGCTGGTGCCACAGCTCCTCGGCCACACCCTCATCACCTGGTCGCTCCGCTACACCACACCCACCGTCGTCGGCCTCCTCACCCTCGGAGAGCCTGTGGTGACCACCTTCCTCGGGGCCTGGCTCTACGGCGAGGCGCCCGGCTCGCTGGTCCTCGGTGGCTGCGCGCTCACGCTCGCTGGGGTGGTCTGGACATTGTTCAGCGGGCGGTCCCGAGCGGAGTCGCATCGAACGTGACCCCCCGGTTGGGGCGTGCGATACAACGCCCGTGTCGTCCCCAGGAAGACCCACCGGCGCCGAGCTCTCCCGCCACCCGACCGCGATGGCCGGACGACCCGGCTTCGTCATGCGGGTGCTCGGCGGCCTCTTCTTCTCCCGCGTGCGCTTCCCGAGCGAGGTGATCGAGGCCGCCCAGGCCGCGCACCGGCAGGGCGTCCTGGTCTACGTGCTCCGCAGCGAGAGCCTGCTCGACTACCTGTTCTTCAACTGGGCGTTCCTGCGTCGCGGGCTCCCACTCGCGGTGTTCGGCCAGGGCATGCCCATGTGGCCCTGGCGCACGCTGGGCGCCGCGGTGCGCTCACTCCTGCGTCGAGTGAGCCGGATCCCCGACGACGCCACGTACGTTCGCGCAGCCCTCGAGAGCGGCACGCCCGTGCTGCTCTTCCTCGACGACGCCCGCCGCCTGTTCCAGCGCGACAAGTCGACCCTCCTCGACGTGGTCCACGAGGTCTCCCAGCGCGTCCCCGTGCGCACGGTGCCGCTCGGGATCGCGTGGGAGCGCGCGCCCCACGCCATGCGCCGTTCGTTCATCGACCTGCTCTTCGGGGACTACGAGCGCCCCGGTCGGCTCCGCAAGCTGCTGAACTTCGTCGGCTCGAACCAGGCGTACGTGTTCAGCGGCGCGGTCGTCGATCCTGCCAGCGCCCCGTCAGGCGAGCGCCTTCACGTGGAGCTCGAGTCGGGGTTCGTGCGCGAGCAGCGTTTGATCACGGGCCCTACCCTGCGCACGGCCGCCGAGCTGCGGGCCGAGCTCGTGAAGACGGAGACGCTCCAGCCCAGCGACGGCGCCCCGCTGGCGGTCGAGGACTTCAAGCGATCGCTCACCGAGATCGCTGCCGACCAGCGCATCGGCTGGGTCGAGGCGGCCTACTTCGCGCTCTCGTTCATCTTCGGCCGGATCTATGGCGGTATCGAGGTCGATGGCATGGGCGGCGTCAGGAAGGCGCTCCGCGGCATGCCGCTGGTGATCCTGCCCTCGCACAAGAGCCACCTCGACTACCTGCTCCTGAGCTACGTCTTCTACCTGAACGGGCTCACGCCGCCGCACAACGCCGCCGGCGGC
>SXGT01091802.1_pt1 | contig 68111 bp, 52 predicted proteins | sample 3176221 | NCBI WGS metagenome assembly SXGT01 (sample SAMN11356862, study PRJNA531348) | freshwater metagenome | isolation source: freshwater sample F1-120 | place: China: Fuxian Lake, Yuxi | collected 2017-12-25
CATGGATCTACCCTCCGACAATCGTCGGATCAATGATGCTCCCGCAGTCATCGACAACTACGAACCGGCACGTCAGGTTTGGCCAGTCGTATTGGTAGGTGGACACAAGTCCAGCCTCCGTCCCGTACAAGTGGTTCGTGGCCACCGCGAAGACCACTTCCAGGATGGTCTTGAGTGCCTCGGGGTATCCATTGACCGTGAACTTTCCGGGTTCCGGTTCAAGGTCTCCCTCGGAAACGTCCATTGGATTGGCCGCGATCTTGCGTTGCTTGTGACGGACCTTGCCCGCCGCCATTGCAGCGACGGCACCCAAGGTGGCCGTTGATCGGCTTGCATGCGTGCCTGGCCCATACGGCGCAGCATCGGTGTTACCTTCCTTAGCCTGGACGTGGGCCATCGGTAGGCCGAGCTACTGGGCAACGAACTGTGCGTACGTCGTCTCATAATCGCTGGCCCTGCGATCACGTGCCAAACCGGACACTCGCCTTGCCGGTCGGGTGAACCCGGACCTCGCCCGGGACGAACATCTTGCCTCCGAGGATGTCGAAGTCCTTGGGTGGACCCGCCCCGTCAATCCCGGTGAGACTGCTGATACCGATGCCCATCAACTCGCCTTGCGCCCGCTTCCCGATTTTTCGCGACGCAGGTCGTCGCACCCGTTGATGTGCATCGCCCTGTGCAAGTCAGCGTGGTAATCACCAGCGCCGTACTCCCACGCAAGCAACGACTTGTACGGGAACCGGTCGTTCGCAGCGAAGTTCTTTACCCGCAAAGTGGCCGGATCCATTCCAACCTAGTGCGCCATCATGTCCACGATACGCTCGATCCTGTGGACCACCGCTGAGACGCGGAATGAACCCTCGTAAGCCACGCCCGCGTGCAGATTTGAAAGTGGGTGTGCCATGAAGGCATGAGTCATTACCGGACATTTTAAAACGCGATTACTCGTGCGCATTTTATTCAAACTAACGCAGATGTGAAAGTGTATCTGAACACTTGAGACAAAGCAGAGTGATGAGATCGCGGTTGGCACCCGAATGGTCGTTCACGGGTATCGTTGTGCAGCTGGCGATACGCAGCGAAATTGGTCAGAACCGTCAAGCAAAGGGGTTTCAAATGAGATTTGGAATGAGCGGCGCCTTCCTGCCCGCCTCAATGGACGACTTCACTCCTGACATGGCCCGCCGCATCAGAGACCTCGGGTATTCAGGATGCTTCACGCGGTTTACCGATGATCCATTCACGACCGCACCCTCACGCGCCAACCGTGTCCGAGACCTCCTTTCCGATTATGGCCTACGCATGTATCAGGCGATTGGGTACCGCCCGCCACTGATCCACCCTGACGAAACGGTCCGAGCCAACGCCGTGCGTACCCTATCGGCGGCTGTCAGGCTCACCAAGGAGTTGGGTTGTCGAGGAACCCACACTGGTCCAGGGTCGCTCAACCCTCGTGGTGCTTGGTTCCCACACCCGTACAACTGGACCACCCAAGCCAAGGACCAGTTGATCAAAAGCCTCCGGGAGGTTGCGCCCGTCGCTGAAGAGTGCGGGGTGTACATAGGCATGGAAGGTCATCTGCTTGTGACCTTGGACAGTGCCGAAACCATGGCCGAAGTCCTCAGGGCAGTCAACTCGCCGTTCGTTCGCTGCGATCTCGACCCTGTGAACTGGATCACTCGCGAAACCGTGTTTGATACCGGACCCGCGATCGATCACATGGTGGATGTGCTTGGCTCATTCATCATCGGTGGCCATGCCAAGGATGTCATCATCGAAGACCGTTTGGTCCTCCATATCTCGGAATGCGCAGCCGGGACCGGCATTCTCGACTGGGATACCTTTTTGCCACACATCGAGGCACTAGACCCGGATGCTCCTTTGGTTGTAGAGCATTGCACGACGGAGGAACTGGGACCGATCAGCGAGTTCCTGCACGAAAAGGCCACGGAACTCGGCATCACCGTTCGGAAGTGAGTCAGCGGAGGGTGTGCTGCGTACTGATCAGTGGCACACCTACCTGTCCCGCTTGGAGCGAAACGAACGGGTTAACCGACCGGTTCGGGCCTCCCCGAGACCGCTGACCGGTACGCGGCTTCGGTGACTTGGGCGACCCGCAAGCCGCATACCGGCGGAGCCTGCGGCTCGGGCACCTCGCCACGGATTACGGCGATGAAGTCCTCAAGTGGACGGACATCCCGCGCCGACGCGGCGCGCGGGTAGACCAAGTCGCCGCCTTTGACCTGGTAACTGAGGCCATCAGCACGACCGAGGCGCATCACGCCGTCGGTCCCGTAGAACGTCAATTCCTCGCGCCACGGCTCCGCCGAAAGGCTTGTCGCCGCAAAGGTCGCCCTTGCGCCGTTCGTGAACTTGATCGATGCCGCCGTAATCACATCCACATCCGTCCCAAACACATCAATCTCCGCGTACACCCGTTCAGGCTCAAGCCCGGACACCCAAAGCATCATGTCCACAATGTGACTGCCGGTGTCGATGAAATGCCCACCACCGGAGAGTGCCGGGTCGGCACGCCAAGACGCGCCCGGCCGGAAGTTTTCAAGGCAGTCCTGCGCAATGAGCACGGTGATGAGGCGGAGGTCTCCAAGGGTCCCTGAGTGAACGAGGTGGCGCGCAAGTCGGAATTGCGACTGCCCGTGACGCTGATAACCGATGGCCAAGATCCGCGATGTCTTCTCGGCGAGGTCCATTACCCGGCGCGCGTCAGCCGCCGTGGTCGCCAAAGGTTTCTCGCACAAGACATGGAGACCTGCGCTCATCGCAATCTCGATCTGCGATGCATGTTGGGTGTGCGGCGTCGCAATAACAACCGCATCAAGGTGTGACCCGGTAACCATCGCTTCGAGTGATGTGAATTGCGCCGGATGTGGTGACCCCGGTGGAATTACCCGTCCAACAAACCCCTCCATCGCCTCCGCACTAACATCCGCGATGGCCACCAGCTTTGCGTCATCACGGTTCAGGATGTCGCGAGCGTGACCGGCGCTGATCCCACCGGCACCCAGAATGCCAAACCGCAGCGGTTCGTTCATCGTGCACTCTCCTTGCTCTGTTCGCTTGCCAAACCGCTACCGACCTGCATTCACTCGTACGTCACTCGACCAGTCTCGTGACGACGGACATAATCCCAGTCGATTGTCACCCCGAGCCCCGGCCGCTGCGGCACAGGCACGTGCCCGTGCTTGTCGATCGCGTCCAGGTCGTCAGAATAGTCAAGATAGATTGGAGCTCGCGTCGTGCGGATCGACGGATGGACGAGCCCCAGTTCGTAGTAGTTCGTGTTCCTGATCGACGCCATGCAGTGTCGATGCTCCGGCGTCGGCGCATGGATCTCGACATCCATCCCGAGACCCTCAGCGGCGTGGGCAATCTTCATCAACCCGGTTACACCACCGTCGTAGTGGGCATCCGCCCGCAGATAATCCGTGCCTCCAGCGAGTGAGAAATCGATGTGAGACTCCACATTCCGAACATGCTCACCCAGCAGCAAAGGCGTCTTGATCAGTTCACGCATGCGCTTGTGAGCGAACGCGGATATGCCTCCATCCTTGTATGGGTCCTCGTACCAGAAGAACTCGGCCTCGTCACACGCCCGGCCAACGCGAAGAGCATCCGCCCAGGTGTCATACTCGCAGGCCGGATCAAGCATCAGGTCCATCGTGTCACCGACGGCACGGCGCGCCGCCAGAACGTTGGCGACCTCTCGGCGGATGTATCCACGATCGCCAGGGTCGTTTCCCCATCCATGGATTTTGTAGGCGGGATACCCCATTTCCCGGCACTGGAGCGCGAAATCTGCGAATGCCTCCGGTGACGAGAGGCCTCCGGACGCGACGTGGTCGCCGTGCAGCGTGCTTGCGTACGCCGGAAGTGTCCGCTTCCAACCCCCAAGCAGTTCGAATAGCGGTGCCCCGTACGCCTTTCCGGCAATGTCCCACAGAGCGATATCCACCGCACTTAGCCCGAACTTGTCGACTTTCCGCAAAGCCCGCTTCATGTCGTTGTACAAGCGTTCACGCTCGAGCGGGTTCTTCCCAATCAGGTACGACGCCACCTGACCAACCTGCGCGTACGTGTTGCGGTCCCCGCCGGCGTGCTCACCCGTAACCCCCTCGTTGGTCTCGATGGTGAGAACATGTCCGCGAGCGTCCCGCTTCGCGCCGGGTAGATAAACCGAGTTGAAGCCGTTGTAGTCACTTCCCAGATCCACTAGCGTGTAGCCATACTCGACTACCGTGACCCGGGTGATTGCCAATTCGCGTTTCACCAACATTCCCTCTTTCACGTCCGCGAGCATCGCGATGCGGCCTCGGCTGTCACAATAGCGCGCCCGGACCGGGCACGGCAGTGTTGGCGGTTTCCAGAAGTCCAGAACTCCGAAATACAGTGCTAGACTGACTTGATGCGTCGACCGGTAGGTATTGAAACCGAATACGGCCTGAACTGCGAGGGTTTCTCCGCGACCAGTCCCGGGGCACCAACCGGGCCAACCGATGGCCCTCCCGGGGTTGACTTCGGGTACGAGTGCGCGAGCATCGTCCGTGCAGTGGCCTTTCCTGGCGGTTTTCGCGGTTGGGATTACCGGGGTGAGGATCCGTACCAAGATCTCCGTGGAATGCGTGCCGACCGGCTTGCGCGCGATCCGAACGACCTTGACGGACCGGACGATAGAAGCCGGAAACTCACCCGCGATGAGCTGCTAGCCAATACGGTGCTTCTCAATGGCGCGCGGTACTACAACGATCACAACCATCCCGAATACTGCACCGAAGCAACCCCGGATCTTTTCGAACTAGTGGCACAGGACAGGGCAGGGGAGCTGATTGTCCATGCGAGCGAAACCGCTCGGAACGAGACCCTTGCACGGGAAATTGGGTCATCGACGCGCGTCCGGCTACTGAAGAACAACACTGATTACCACGGGCGTAGCTATGGAATGCACGAGAATTACCTGTGCGCGCGTTCCACCGCACTCGAAGCACTCGTCAGAGGAATGACCCCGCACCTCGTCACCCGTCAACTCTACGCGGGTGCCGGAAAGGTTGGCGTGGAGACGTCGGGCGCAACAATCGCCCCAGGTTTCCAGATGAGCCAACGGGCTGACTTCTTTGAGGAACGGATCGGCATCAACACCACCGCGAAGCGTCCGATCTTCAACACACGCGACGAGCCACACGCGAACTCTTCCCGTTACCGAAGGTTGCATTGCATTGCCGGTGACGCCAACCGTTCCGAATGGGCCACGGCAATGAAGGTTGGCACAACCGCTTTGGTGCTTGACCTCATTGAAGATGGTTGGAAACCTGAATTCGAGATTGCGGATCCGGTGAAGGCCATCAAGGCCATATCACGGGACACTACGATGAACGTAACCGTCCCGATGGTCGACGGACGTACGATGACTGCACTCGCGATCCAGCATTTGATTCTTGACGCGTGCCGTGCCACATACGCCGGTCGCGATCCGGAGACCGACTGGGTGCTTTCGCAGTGGACCGAAGCGCTCGATGCCCTCGGAACAGATCTGGAAAGACTTGCCACGCGTGTCGACTGGATTATCAAGCGGTCACTCTTCATCAAGATTGGAACAACAGGTGACCCACGAAGCTGGGGCGATGCTCGCCTTCGCCGGTTGGACATGGCTTATCACATGATCGACCCGCGGGTCAGCCTCTTCGAAATCCTCCGCAAGCAGGGACGTGTCACGGATCTTGTTGATCAAGGTCGTCTGGACTGGTGCGCCCAGACGCCACCTCCCGGTACCAGAGGCGCCATCCGTGGCGCACTTCTGGCCCGTTTCGGATCGCAAATCCGAAAAATCGAATGGGACTCGGTCACATTTGAGGTGGGATCCAAGGAGTGGCGCCTCGACCTCGAAGACATTACCGGGCCGGTCATCGACCGCGTCATCAAACTCGTTGACCGTTCCCACGATCTCTCGAGCCTCGTCGCAGCCATGAAGGGAGGATCACGTGACGCCTGAAACCGTGATCGCGATTGCACCCGACGCCCCAACCAAGCCCGCAGAAGCACCGACACAGGTGCCATCGCGTCCATCATCCGCGCCGGGTGAAACCGACACTGAAAAGTCGTCTGATACCGACCTCGATGACGAAATTCAGCGCATCATCCGTGAGATCCCAGACCCAACACCACAGCCAGGTGGAGAGTAGGTTCTCATCACGATGTGAACGGCAGATGACCGGGTAGCGAGGCTGCCGGAGACGTTGCGGGGAAATTAAGCTGATGGAAAATGCACTCTTTGGCACGGAAACCGAGTACGCAGCTGCCGGGAACATGAGCCCGACCGAGGTTGCCTACCGGATTAAGGACGGCATATTCGGGTCCCGGAAATACGGCCTCATCGAGCCTGCACCCCGCGAATGGGGCGAGAGCCCCGGCAATGGAGGTTTCCTTTTCAACGGGGGCCGCATGTACCTCGATTCCGGCCACCTTGAGTACGCGACCCCGGAATGCCGGACGCTGGACGAGCTAATCGCCGCCGAGCATGCTGGCGACCGGATCCTCCTCTCAATGATTGACGAGCTCCAGCTCAAGGGAGAGGCGTTCTTCATCAAGAACAACACGGACCATTTTGGCAACACGTACGGCTACCACGAGAACTACTGCATCCGGTCGAGCCCGCGAACGCGAGACTTCATTGAAGGCATCCTTCCATTCTTGGTTACCCGCCAGATCTTTGCCGGTGCCGGGATGTACAAGCCGGCCTCCACCCGTCCCCGCGCATCCCGCCTCCCGGCCCTTCCAGGAAGTGTTGACGGTTCGCCACCGCCACCATTCCAGATCAGTCAGCGTGCACCGTTCACCTCAGTGGACGTAAGTCACCGCGTCCGGTTCGGCGGGCGTCCAATACTCAACCTGCGAAACGAATCCCACGCCGGCCGGAGATACAGTCGTCTGCACAACATCATTGGTGACGCGAACCGGTCCGAATTCGCCACCAAACTCAAGATTGGGACGATGGCGCTTGTCGCCGAGCTCCTGGACGAGGGATGGACTTCCGAGGTCGAGATCGAGCTTGAGGATCCGGTGGCGTCCCTCAAGAAAATCTCGGGCGAGCCAACCGGCACTTGGATGGTCAAACTCTCGAATGGCAGCGAGATGAACGCTATCGATATCCAGCGTGTCTACCTTCATGAGGCAACCCGGCGGTATCTGGGTCGCGATGAGGACACCATCTGGGTGCTTCGCCAGTGGGCTTCGGTGCTGAACACGTTGGAGACCGACCGCTTCCGCTTGGACGGCTACCTCGATTGGGTCACGAAGTTCCTCCAGTTGAAGTCATTTGCCTCAAAGGCACCACGCGGGTGGGATGAACCAGCCCTAATCAAGTTGGACCTCGCCTACCACCATATCGACCCGTCGGTCAGCCTGTTCAACCTCCTTCAGCGCCAGGGGAAGCTGCAACCGATCATTGCCCCTGAGCGGGCCGAAGCGATGATGGTCAGTCCGCCTACTGGTTCCCGAGCCAACGCCCGAGGCAGGATCGTGCAGGCGATGTCGACCGCCCGCGCCGACAGTGACATCAATTGGCCACTCATCTCGCGTCGTCTTGGTGAGCGAGCCAGTTATGGCGATGAACGGACGATGGTGTACGAATACGTCGACGATTGGGTCGACGTTCAGCGCGCCGATGCGTGGTACCTGATCCCGTACGTCATCGACTGGGGCGCAATCGCCTACAAGAACCATATCCTGGAACTTGGCGACCCATTCAGTGAGTACGTAGCCGAAGCATCCGGGTACGCAGCGACCGTCCCCGACTGGGTCGGTTCCTGATCACATAACTGCAAGTTGGTCGGTCCGGATAGCCCCGGCGCGTTCCAACCGATTGATCGCCTCCGCGTCGTAACCGAGTTCGCCCATGATCTCGACCGTGTGTTCGCCATGGCGCGGGGGACGACCGGGTGGTGCATTCGCTTCCCGGGAATGAGTTTCCCCAGTTCGCCAAGGTTGCCCAGGAATCCGCACCACGCCTGCCGGATGGGGAATCTCGTGAAGCAGTCCGCGCTCGGCCACGTATCGGCTAGAGGCCACCTGCCCGACGTCGTTGATGGGCCCGCAGGGAATGCCGGCGTCGCGAAACCTGGAAACCCATTCGTCCACGGTGCGCGTCGCCAACACCGACGCCAGAACCGCGGTGAGTGTGTCCCGGTTGCGTACGCGTAGCCCGTTGTGCGCATAGCGCGGGTCAGCAGCCAGGTCTGGTCGCTCTATGACCACCGTGAAAGATTGCCAAAGTCGCTCGTTGGGCACCGCCAGCGTCAAGTCCCCATCTGAGGCCCGAAACGCCTGGTAAGGCACGATGAAAGGGAACCTGTTTCCGGACCGCCCGGGCACCCGGCCACTCACCTGGAAACTCACCAGATGGTATCCCATCAGGGAAACCTGCCCATCAAACAGAGCCACGTCAAGAAACGTGCCCACGGGATTCGCATCCCCTGAGGCCCGCTTGCGTTCCCGTGCAAGCAAGCCACCAACAATCGCCAACGCCGCGTTCGTGCCAGCCAGCACATCGGCCTCGGCAACTCCCGCCTTCAAGGGGCCACCATCCGGATCTCCAGTGACACTCATCAGGCCACCGGTGCCTTGCACGATTAGGTCATACCCCGGTTCCAGGGATCCCGACCCGTCCTGACCGTATGCCGAAATTGATGCATACACCACACCCGGATTGATTGCCTTGACGCTTGCGTAATCGAACCCAAGCCGCGCGACAACACCCGGACGGAAATTCTCAACCACGACGTCGGCCTGTCTCGCAAGATCCAGACAGATCCCAAGTCCCTCCGAGTTCTTGAGGTCGAGTGCCACACTTCGTCGGCTCCGGTTGACTGAAAGGAAATAGGCGCTGTCGTCGCCGAGGAATGGCGGCCCCCACAAACGCGTCTCGTCGCCATCGCGGACGTCCTCAACCTTGATGACGTCCGCGCCCATGTCCGCCAGTAACCCCGTGCAGTGCGGACCGGCGAGTGCGCGCGACAGGTCGAGGACGCGATAGCCCTCGAGCGGCCGGCCATGGCCCACCGCACGTCGGGCACCTGCCTCACTGCCGTTTCTCGTCATTACCGTCGCGCGGTATTGTAGGGCGCGTCAGCGCAGTTCAAGGACGTTTGACACAGGCCCAAGCCCATTCAACCAGGCGTGCCGAACGGGGGCGGAAAGCGTCCAGCCACCAATGGCCGGGGCGCGAAGCGAAACAGCGAGACCGCTGAGGCACCTCACAGCAAACCGACGTCGAAAGGAAGAACCTCATGCGTGCACGCGGGGTGGTCTTTGTGGGGCCCGAACAGGCCGAACTTGAGGAATACGACGTCAGTGCCGAGAACCTCGGGCCTCACGAAGCCCTTGTCGAATCTGAATACTCAATCATCAGTGCCGGCACTGAAGGGTCATTCTTCACCAATCTGATGCCCAAGACCCCACCAATCTATCGCGCACAACCGATCATCTATCCGACCCGGCCCGGCTACGGCCATCTTGGGACAGTACTGGCGATTGGGAGCGAAGTCAAGAACATCAAGACCGGCGACCGGATCATGACATTCAGTCGGCACGGATCTGTCGTGCAAGCCAACACCGCACGCTTCGCATTGCAAGTCCCCACGGACATCGATGGCCGCCACGCGATCTTCACACGGATGGCGGGGGTCGCAATCTCTGCGGTACGGTCGTCGTCGGTCCAGGCCGGCGACCGGGTGGCCATCATCGGCATGGGTCTGGTTGGCAACTTCGCCGCACAACTCTTTCAACTTGCAGGCGCCGAAGTCATGGCGTTCGATATCAGCGAAATGCGCCTGCACCAGGCGCAAGCCTGCGGCATCGAAAAAGTCTTCAACTCGCGTGAGGTCGACCCCGTCGCAGTGGTCCGTGAATGGGTCGGAAGTTCAGACGATCGCGGTGGTGCGAACATCGTCGTGGAGGCAATCGGAGAAAGTTCGCTGGTTGCTCAAGCCGTGGAAATGTGCGGCCGTCACGGCGAGGTCATCCTCCTGGGGAGCCCGCGTGCACCGTTCCCCGGCGACCTGACCCCAATGCTTGCGCGCATCCACCTCCTCGCGATCCGCATGATTGGCGCCCTGGAATGGACCTTTCCCATTTCCGAGAACACCGAACGAGCCCGCGTCACCATCGAGGGAAACTACCGGCAGATCATGCGTTGGATCCACGACCGCCGTCTCGTTGTGGATCCACTCCTGACACACGTACTATCCCCGGAAGCGTGCCAGGAAGCGTACTTCGGCCTCGCCCACCGCAAGGACGAGTTCATCGGCGTCGTGTTTGATTGGACGCGTCTTCGTTGAACCCCACAACACACCGGCCCGAGGGGGTTGGGCATGCCGCCGTAAGCGCAACATGATCAAGGGACACTACGGCGGGGTGGCGCGAAGCGATTAGGGAGCGCATGTAAACAAGGCGGCGGTGGGGTGGCGCGAAGCGACGAAGGAGCGCATGTAAACAAGGCGGCGGTGGGGTGGCGAGGGCGATGACGCGATCTGTCACGCCCGGAATGGATTGCCTCAGGTGGAAGACAACGCAACCGGCCCGCTGACAACCGTGCGTTCGCTTACCGGACAGAGGGTCCGCGCCGAGGCGTTCATCCTTTGCGACGGCGTCCAGGTGCACGACGGCAAACTCTTCATCCTCGGTGGTGGATGGGACCGCTTGCTGGTTCGTGCATTTCCTGTGGAGCAGACCTTCGCACTCGCAATTAAGTTGTCCGTGCCCGCAAGCGAGGCGTATCGCCCCATGGCCATGACCTTGGAAGTGCGTGATGAGGAGGGCACCATCGCCGACGGACAAGTCCACTCTTCAATGATCGAGGTCAGTCGACCGCTTGGCTACGCTCCGCACGAGGACGTGCCGTGTTTCTTCCCACTCCATGTGGGCCTTGTCGTGCGCCGCCCAGAGCGTCTCACATTCGTGCTGCTGATCGATGGCGAACCTATCGCTCGCACGAGCATCCGCGTCGTGGCACACGGCGACGCAGGACAACGTCCTCCCAAGTAAGGACGCTTGCCCACCTACAGGGTAAAGAGATCGAGGATGCCCGCTTCTCTGGGTGCCATCCCCAATCAAGCGGACTACGATCCCCCGACGCTCACCTGCTCAGGCGCATCGGCCGAGGACGCAAACCCAAGGGTGTAAAGGCGGAAGTAATATCCCTCCATCGCGAGGAGTTCCTCGTGCGTTCCCTGTTCGACGATGGTTCCGCCGTCGATCACGAGGATTCGGGTTGCGCGCTTCACCGTTGAGAGCCGATGGGCAATGATGAACGCCGTCCGGCCTGCAAGGACCCGGTCAAGCGCAGCCTGAATGGATGCCTCGGTTTCTGTATCCACCGACGACGTGGCCTCGTCAAGGATCAGGACCCGGGGCGAAGCAAGGAACGCCCTGGCCAAAGAGATCAGTTGCCTCTGGCCACCGCTGAAGTTACCGCCTCGTTCCTCCACGGTCGCATCCCACGAACCGGGCAGCGCCTCGATGAACTCTCGCAGACCTGCCACCTCCGCCGCTTCGCGGATTGCCCTCTTCCCCTCACGCGTCTCGAGCATCTCCGGACGACCAAATGCAATGTTCTCCTGGATGCTTCCCGCGAACAGGAAAGGTTCCTGCAGCACAAGACCCATCTGGCGACGCAGACTGCGCTGCGTCACATCCCGCACATCATGGCCATCGATCAGTACCCGCCCGCCTTGGACGTCGTAGAACCGCATCAGTAGGCGGATGATGGTGCTCTTGCCCGCCCCAGTGCGGCCCACAAGTGCGATCCGGTCCCCTGGATTTGCCTCGAGTGACACGTCTCGGAGGATTGCCGTGTCCCGGTTGTAGCCGAATGTTGTCGCATCAAACCGGACATGACCCGCAATGGGGGGCATCTCGTACGCACCCGGTGCGTCCTCGACATCGGCCTTCAAATCCAGCAGGTGAAAGATCCGTTCACCCGCCGCCAATGCTGCCTGCACTTGGTCCCACCGTGCTGCAAGATCACGCATTGGTTCAAAAAATCGGGACGAGTACAACATGAACGCGGTCAGGATGCCTATGGTCAGTTCAGGGGACGCTTCGCCTAGGATCCAGTTCCCACCTACGTACAGCAGCAATCCCGTCGCGCCCGCGTCAATCAGGTCAAGGATCGGGATTACCCCCGCGTGGAAGAAGATTGCATCCTTCTGGGCGCGGACGTTCTCGCGATTGATGTCGTCGAACTCGTCAAAGTTCCGGTCTTCACGTCGGAACGCCTGAATGAGTTTCATCCCGACGATGTTCTCGGCCAAGTTCGCGTTCACTGCCGACACGGTCTGCCGGATGCGCCGGTAAGCGGGGCGCGACCCGGACGCGAACCACCGCGCCAGCACGTACATGACCGGAAGCACCACCATCGTCACGAGCGTCAGTCGAACGCTCATCGAGAACATCAGCGCAATCGTTCCGATCAGCATGAAGACGTCTGCCACCGACTGCAACAACCCCTGCGTCAGGACTTCGTTCACCGCGGAGACATCGCTTGTATTGCGGGAAATGATGTGCCCAATTCGCTGCCGATCGTAGTAGCGCAGGCTCAACTTCTGGAGATGCGAGAACATGTCGGTTCGCAGGGTGTAGAGAATGCGTTGACCCACCCACGAAAGCAGCCACGTCTGGAGAGACGTGGCACCCCACGTGATCGCGAGAGTGGCCACGTAGGCAAGCGCCCATAGGTTCAGTTCATCCAACTTCCCCTGCAAGATGCCCCGGTCAATTGAAAACTGGATGATCCGCGGTTGCAGAAGCGTGGCCAGCGAAGCCAGCAGCATGAGGCCAAGCGAAATCCACAAGCGTGAGTGGTAAGGCCTGAGCAAGGCCCAAGCACGTGCGACCACCTCGCGGTCTGAGGTCAGACGCGCGTCATCGTCGTACGCACTCCCCTGGCCAGGGGTCGGTTGAGCCCCCTGGCCAATCACCGCGACACCTCCTGTCCCGGTACAACCGCCGATGCGCCATCCAGTGGCTGTTCGGATGCGAACGGGGCGCGCACACCCGTTTCAACCGGATCGGTGGTCCGGACACTTGCAGCCATGAACTCTTCCTGATCCCGCATCTGCACGTCATACATACGCCGATAGTGACCATTCGAGGAAACAAGGTCTTCATGGCGTCCTCGCTCGACAATCTGACCTCCCTCGATCACGAGGACCTCATCGGCGCGCTTGACGCTCGAAAGCCGGTGAGCGATGACAAAGGTCGTCCGGCCACTCATGACTTCGCCAAGGGCCTGCTCAATCAGGTGTTCAGTCTCCATGTCCACGGAAGAAGTCGCATCATCGAGGATCAGGATCGAAGGCTCCACAAGGAGTGCCCTGGCCAGCGAGGCGCGTTGACGCTGACCGCCCGACAGCGTCACGCCGCGGTCTCCAACGGTCGTCTCATAGCCCTTGGGAAGGCGTGTGATGTACCTGTGTGCCTGCGCCCGTTCTGCCGCAAATTGCACCAAGCTGATGTCAGTCTCCGGTTTGCCAAAGGCGATGTTCTCACGCAGGCTGCGGCTGAACAGGATCGCTTCTTGGGGCACGATAGCGATGTTCCGGCGAAGACTTCCCAGTTCCACGTCCCTCACATCACGACCATCGACGAGTACCCGCCCCGACGTCGCGTCATGGAAGCGCGGGATAAGGCCGGTCAGCGCGCTCTTCCCTGATCCAGTCCCACCGACAAGTGCGATCACCTGCCCGGGTTTGGCTGTGAGTGAGATGTTGCTGAGAACCGGCACGCCCTTCTGGAACTCGAAACTGACATTCTCGAAGACGACCTCGCCTCGCACGTCCTCCAACGGACGCGCGCCGGGACGGGAAATCACCTCCGGCGAGACATCAAGCATCTCGAAGATTCGTCTCGCACTTGCCTGTGTCCTCGCCAACTGACCCAACAGGAACCCAATTCGCCTGGCAGGTCCATACAGCTTGTTGAGGTAGTACTGGAAAGCGACCACGGTACCTACGGTCACAAGGCCCCACGTAACCAGATAGCCCCCGGCCACGATGACCATGATTGCCCCGAGGCCCCCCAGACCGATCAGCAACGGGTTCCAGATTGCCTGGGTACGTGCGAGTTCAAGTGATCGCACCTGCAGTGCCTCAGCGCCTTGGGCGTACTTGCGCTCTTCGGACTGCTCCTGCGCGAACGCCTTGACCACACGCACCCCGGAAATGTTCTCCTGCAGTCTTCCCGTCAGGCTTCCATATTCCTGCTGAACCCTGGCGTGCTGGGGACGGGTCTTGCTGCTTAGAACGAGGCCGGCCCACAACATCGGCGGCACGGTGGCCACGGCGAGCAACGTAAGTTCCCAACTTACCGTGGCTGCAAAAGCCAGGGTGATCACATACGTGCCGGCCGCACCGATGAAGCCGGTCATCCCATGCCCGAGGAAGTTCTGCACTGCCTCAACGTCTGAGGTGGCGCGGGCGATGAGCTGCCCAGTATCCGCCCGATCGAGGTACCCGAAAGAAAGCCTTTGGAGGCCACGGTAAACCGCGTTTCTCAGGTCGCGGGCCGCATCAGCTTCGAAGGCATGAAAACCCCAGATGTAGACCCAGTTGATCGCGGACTTCGCGACGTACAAGCCCATGGCGGAAAGCACCGCGACGGTCAGGACGTAGGTGTCCTTGGTGCCAATCCCGATGTCAATGGCATCGCGAACCTGCAAAGGGATCATCAGGTCAAGGAAGTTGGCAACCGTCCACGCGACGTAACTGATCACCACCGACCGGCGGTGGGCACGTAGGAACCCAAGCGCGCGCCAGACATCCTTCCAAGTCCCCCCACTGCCCGCGACTGCATTCCGGCCAACCGGCCCACCCGCGCCGGTGGTTCCAGTGCCGTAATTGCCTCCGGGCGTGGTGGTACCTCCACTCCGCATCATCTAACTGCCGCCTCCCCGGGTAACAGACATGGGTCTCCCCAGTCACCACCGCATCACTCCGCGCACCTCGCGCACTGTACGCGATTCAAAGTCACGCTTCACCCGAGAAGTTCCCGAGGCACTATCCGTCGCCAGTCCGGCCACCGGGCTCGGACAACAACGGTACGCTTCCACTACAAGTTAATCTATAGATAGGATGGGGGTGTCTCTGAGAACCGCATCCGTCTGTTGAGGGTGAACCCAAGTGACTTCGCAACCGCAACCGTTACCCGACGCCGTTACCGGTCAACCACCGCGTGATCGCAGTTTTCGAGCAAGATTGCGCCGCATCCCAGGCGGGTCTGGATTGGCGATTGGCATGGGCGCGATCCTGTTCAGCAGCGCAGTCCTGGTTCCGCTGTCCTTTGATGGAATTTCCCGGACGACCATCGCATTCGGTGGGCCACCCGCCCTAACGCTTGCGGTGTCAATGACAGGCCGAAGCATCACCCCGGCCGAGATCCATGTGCCACGCGCATCCGCAGTCCGCGTCGAAGTGAAAAACCTCGACGGTCCACGCGACGGGCACCGTCTGAAGACCACAGGGCAGCAGTACGACGTCGACATCGCCGTTTGGGGCGGCCTTACCAAGTCAGAGACCTTCCTCACCGCTCGGAAGCCTGGTCGGTATCCGCTGCTTTGCAGCGTCCGCGGTCACGCCTCTGAGGGAATGGTCGCGGTCCTCGTCGTCGACTGATACGAGCGGACTTGATGGTCCGCAGCGTTGACGGGACAGCTCCACCGATAAAATCCCTGAGCGTTGTTCTGGCGGCCATTACCTTGCAGGTAGCCGCAGCTAGGCAATCCCTTTGGGACCGCTATCGCGAGCAATTCAATCCAGGGAGAGAACGTGTCAACTCGTGCTTACAACATTGGCCTGGTCGGTGCCACTGGTCAAGTCGGCAAGGAGTTCCTGAAAATCCTCGACGAGGGTCTCCGTCCAGGCCTCCGGATCAACGAACTCCGTCTCTTCGCCTCGGAAAGAAGCTCAGGCAAGACCGTTTCATGCCTCGGCCAGCAGTGGCAGATTGGACTGGCTTCTCCCGACCCCCGCCTGTTCAATGGACTTGATTTCGTACTCACGGCGATCGGGGACGATCTGGCGAAGACGTACGGACCCGCGATTGCACGATCCGGCGCAGTGAATGTCGACAAGTCAAACGCGTGGCGAATGCATCCCGATGTCCCGCTTGTCGTTCCGGAAGTCAACCCAGACGCAGCCCGCGAACACTTCGGGATCATCGCCGGACCAAATTGCTCGACTACCCAGATGGTGGTCGCACTATGGCCACTTCACCGAAAAAATCCGATCCGCCGGGTGATCGTGGATACCTATCAGGCTGTGAGCGGAACCGGCTGGCGCGCCGTCGATGAACTTCGCGACCAGACATCAGCTATCGCGTCCGGCGTGCAACCTGAAGCGTCTGTCTACCCGCATCCGATCGTCCAGAACCTCATCCCCGAAATTGGCGGATGGCGGGAAGGTGGCTACTTCAGCGAGGAACTGAAGATGATCGACGAGACGCGCAAGATCATGGACATCCCCGACCTCGCGGTTCAGGCCACGTGCGTCCGCGTGCCTGTCATGGTCGGTCATAGTGAGGCGATCCACATCGAGTTCGAGCACGTGATGGACCCGTCGGAAGCCCGTGAAATCCTTCGTCGAACGCCGGGCATCGTTGTGGTCGACGATCCCAAGGAACATGGATACCCGACACCGGTAACTACTGCTGGCCTCGACCCCGTCTATATCGGGCGCATCCGTCGGGATCCGTCACACAAGAATGGTCTTTCGATTTGGGTAGTCGCCGATAACGTCCGCAAGGGAGCTGCCCTCAACGCCATCCAGACCTTTGAGTTGGTTGGCAGGAATGGCTGGTTACGCGGAAATCGCGACCAGCGTGATCCATTCGAACCCATCAACACCCACGTCGGTTCGCCGACGGCCGGTTGACGCGTGACGACACCGTCATCGCGTGACAACCGCATCCGATCCGGCGGGGTCCCGCCCGGCGGTGATCGTCAAGGTCGCTCCGTTGACCGGCCACGTCCTCGGTCAGCGTCTGTTCGCAACCGACGTGCAACTTTCGCACGATCCAACTCGGTCCGTGATCAGGTCTCGCCAGCGCCCCAAGCCCCAGACACCTCCCGAGGTGCATTTCAGAAACCTTTCGCCAGCAACGATCGTGTTCTGATCCTCGCGATCGGTGATGTACACGGTGACTTCGGTCCACTGTTCCGCGCGACTGAGGCCGAGCCAGACGCTGTCGTGTTACTTCAAGTCGGCGATCTCACGGCAGGGAAACCCGGGCGAGAACTCCACCCAGACGACGATCCCTGCACCCTTGGTGACTTGAAAATCCCACTTGTCTGGGTGCATGGGAACCACGAGCACTGGAACCTTTTCACCCCCAAAGAAGATGGACGCTCCGCGCCAATCCCCGGCCATCACCTCTTCCCGGGAACCAGATACATCGTGCCCGGCACAGGGATCAGCGTGGTCGGACTTCCGGGGAATTACGCACCGACCTGGTTCAACCAAACAAAGCCATTCGCCGGTGACCGTGCCCGGCACTTCAACCGGGAAGACGTGGATGCAATGGCTCGCAACCCCTACCCGAATATCCTTCTCATGCACGAAGCCTTCCGGGGTCAGGCGCCCGGGCGGATTGGCATCATGGGCATCCCGGTCCTTACCCAACTTGTGCAGGAACTCCAACCGGCACTTGTGCTTACCGGTCATCACCATCTTTTTGGGGTAGGTGGCATCGGCTCGACCCTCGCAATCGGCCTGCCAACCGCAGGTCAAGGCTATCTGCGGCTGTGGTTCAAGCGGTCCGGAGCCCTTGGTGAATGGGAGCTTGTCGTCTGGCCGAACGAAGACGAACGCGACGATGGCAGCTCAACTCGTAGGCCGGCACCGTCAGGTGCGGGTGAGACTGACATCGAGCACGCGACCTTGAACTCGCCAAACGGGCGCGTACCGGGCGACCAATGAGCGGAGTTGCCTCCAATACCCGTGATGTCGTTCCCGGTCACGAAGGTCAAGGGCAGGATCGTCGGAGAACTGCACGATGAACTTGCAGCTCGTCACTGATGGGGCATTACTGTCCCTATCCCTCTGCCTCGATCTTGGTATCGTCAACCTCGCAATCATCCGGACCGGTATCGTGCGCGGAGCGTTCCCGGCTTTCCTGATCGGCCTCGGTTCGTGCTTCGGAGACATCATCTGGGCAGGTTTGGCGGGCGCTGGCATTGTCGCCCTTCTGCAATTCACTATCGTCCGATGGGTGCTCTGGATAGGTGGTACCGCCGCCCTTCTCTACCTGACCTTCCAAATGGTTCGGCAGGCCATCGCCGCCCCGACACCGGACGCCGCGCAAGTCGGGCCGGAAACAGCAGCGAGTGCCGCAGTGTTACCGTCTCACGCTCGCCAGATTGGATCGCTGCTTGCACTGGTCGGGCCTCCAACCGGGATGGGTCGCGATTTCCTTGACGGGCTTCTGCTCGCACTAGCCTCGCCAACGGCGATTGTCTGGTTCGCTGCTGTTGGTGGCAGCCTGATTGCCTCATCGGTGGGGAACGCCACAACCGTCGATCTCACGTCGTTCTATGCCGGATTCTTCCTTGCGGGGTTAGGGTGGTCGCTGGCAGTCGCGGTTGGTGCGGCGGTTCTCGGTCGCGCGCTTGGGCCCGCCCTCGTCCGGATGACTGCAATTGCATCCGCCGCCCTGTTCGTCTACTTTGCATGGCGCGTTTTCATATCTGGTATCGAAACACTCACTTAGCGCTCCCCTGCCCCAAAGGCGCCGACCGATCCAGACAACGTGAGAGGGAATGACCGTGACAGCAATTCACCACACAACAGCGCATCTTCCGGGCACCCAACACACGCCTCGAGCCGAACATCCACGCCCGGACTGGCACCGTTCCGACTGGATGAACCTCAACGGGGTCTGGAACTTTGCACTGGACCCCGATAATCGAGGGGAACACCTACGGTGGTACAAGGTTCCACATCCGGAGGTTTCCGCAGCCTCAGGTGACTTGGAGGTTCCATTCACCGACCACATCGCGGTACCGTTCCCGTGGGAAAGCCCGGCGTCCCTTGTCCACCGACCGGACTACGTAGGGGTTGCGTGGTACCAGCGAGCTGTAACGATCCCGTCCGATTGGGAAACCAGCGACGCCCGGACTGCTGAGACATCGTGGCGGATACGACCATGGTTGATCTTCGGCGCGGTTGACTGGGGTGCAAAGGTCTGGGTTGACGGGCGCCTTGTTGCCGAACACCACGGTGGCTACACGCCGTTCGAGATCGACCTCGGAAGCCATGTAGCCCCGCGTCGGCCGTTCACCCTGACCGTCCGTGTGTATGACTACACCGACGCGGCGACACCAGTGGGCAAGCAGACCAAGCGCTGGTACACGTATTCTTCTGGAATATGGCAAACAGTGTATCTGGAGGGGCGCCCGAATGTACATGTGCACCGGGCAGTGGTGACGACCCCCCTCGATCCGCAGCCCCACGCGATCTTCGACTTGGACATCGCGACACCGGCCACCGTAGATGGAACACCGGCGTCGGTCACGGTCGCATCGGTGGACGGCGCATTCGCCCCGGTCACCGTTTCCTTCGCCACACATGGCGCAATGTCTCGCCTCGTCGTCCCGGTCACACCAAGTGAGGCACGACTTTGGTCACCCGAGGAACCCTACCTCTACGACGTCCACCTATCCGTTGCAATCGGCGACCAACAGAGTGACCGCATTGCTACCTACTTCGGGATCCGTGAAATCACCACCGGTTTCTGGGATGGAAGAACCTACGAGTATGTCCTCCTCAACCGCCGCCCCATCTACCTCCGGGGGGCGCTCGACCAGGCATTTCACCCCGACGGCGTCCACAGTTACCCGTCCGACGACACAATCCGTCGGGACATCGAGGATGCCAAGCGTCTCGGCCTGAACATGCTGCGGTGTCACATCAAGATCAACGACCCTCGGTACTACTACTGGGCCGATCGGTTAGGCATGACGATCTTCTACGACTTCCCTTGCACGATGGTCGATTCGGCTGTCGCGCGCGCCAACTGGGAATCTACCTTCCGTGAAGCGGTCATCCGAGATCAGTCGCACCCGTCGATCATCGCGTGGATCCTCTTCAATGAGACATGGGGCCTGGAGAACCACCACACCAACGACGGTCGCGATTGGGTCCTCGACATGGTTCATCTCTGCAAATCCATTGATCGGACCCGCCTTGTCGAAGATAATTCGCCCTGCCTCTACGACCACGTGGTCACTGACATCAACACGTGGCATTTCTACCTCACCACGTGGGACCGGGCGCGCGCCCATGTGGAAAGGGTCGTTTCGGAAACGTACCCCGGGTCAGGGTTCAACTATGTCAGCAGCAAGTTCGGCGGTGACGCAACACCGTACGTCCAGACCACCGCACCCCTTCTGAATAGCGAATATGCGGGACTGTCGGCGAGGCAGGGCGAGAAGGACATCGCCCACTCATTCCGTTTCCTGACCACAGACCTTCGACGTCACGACAAAATATGCGGCTACGTCTACACCGAACTGACCGACATCGAATGGGAACACAACGGTCTCATCAACTACGACCGCGCGCCAAAGGTGTTTGGCTATGACGCGCACTTTCCGGGAATGTCCGTTGCCGACATCAACGGTGCCGATTTGGTTGGTTTCGATGCACCACCGGTTCAAGTCGCCGAACCCGGAGCGACGATCACCCTCCCGGCGTTTGTGTCTCACTGGAACCACGTTCCCATTGATCAGCCGATGGTGCACTGGGCAGTCGATCTCACAGACATCGATGGGTTGCCACATGCGAGTGTGCAAACCGGCGAACAGTCGATCTCAGTACAACCGTACTCCGTGACCAACATCGACCCGATCACGGTCACGATGCCCGCAACCCCGTCGGTTGTGACCGTGAGGCTATGGCTTTCCGATGCTCATGGAACCGTTCGCGCACGGAACTACACCCAACTGGTGGTCAGGGCTTCCGCCACTCAGTCGAGCGAATTCACCGAGACCGCGCTAACCTGGAGGCTCGTCCCGGGCGAGTTCACCAACTCCAGTTGGCCCGAGGCACGCATCGCTCCCGGCGGGCACAAGTACGGCGCCACCGGAGCGGGATACGTGGAATATGAAGTCACCATGCCGGCGAATATCAACGCCTCCCGGGCTCAATCGCTGACCGTGCGTTTCGAGGCAGGTTCGCGCACCGCTGCCAGTCGTCGGGGATGGCATGATTACCGCTACTTCCAAGGGACTGATTACCCGCAGACCCGCGAGACTGCTCGACCGTCCCGTATCCGTGTCTCCGTGAACGGCATCGATATCGGTGACGTGACCGCACCCGACGACTTCGCCGATGCCCGAGGCATTCTCAGCATCCTGGAGCAACCTGAGTGGGAATACGCGTCCGCAGGCACAATTCTGGAAGCGTCCGCTGCTGCTCAGGAGCTGTCCGCCATCATGAGCACGGCGACCGATGGCGTCCTTCGGGTCCGTTTCACCGTTCTTGCCGGGCCAACCGCCAACGGCATCAACCTGTACGGCTCGGCACGTGGAAGCACGTTGCTCGCGCCAACCATCCGAATAGGCCTCGGAAACCATTGAACTCGCGATACGGAACCAACGCATGAAGCGACTCATTACCGGAGGAGCCGGATTCATTGGCAGCAATGCCGTGTGGCGGTCGCTCGACCGGGGCGAGGAGGTGGTCGTGATCGACAACCTGTCGCGCCGGGGAGCGGAGGTGAATCTCTCGTGGCTTACCGCTCACCCGAGCGCGAAGGCTCTGTCGTTCCATAAGGTTGACATCCGCGACGCCCGGGCAGTGAGCAAAGTCTTCAGTGATCATCCCGACGTTGACGTCGTCATTCACCTCGCTGGGCAAGTCGCCGTTACCACGTCGGTCCAAGATCCCCGAGGGGATTTCGAGGCAAACGCGCTTGGCACCCTGAACCTCCTTGAGGCAGCAAGGGCTCATCGCGGACTGCGCGCGTTTCTCTACAGTTCCACGAACAAGGTCTATGGTGGGCTCGAGAACGTCGGTGTCATCGAGGCGGACGGACGCTACCGCTTCCGCGACGCACCACTCGGCATCCCTGAGACGTACCCCCTCGATTTTCATTCTCCATATGGGTGTTCGAAGGGCGCCGCCGACCAGTACGCCATCGACTACGGGCGCATTTACGGGTTGCCGTCGGTCTCTCTCAGGCAATCTTGCATCTACGGTCCCCGCCAACTCGGTGTCGAGGACCAGGGATGGGTTGCATGGTTCACCATTGCAGCCGTGACAGGACATCCGATCAGTATCTTCGGCGATGGCAAGCAAGTCCGGGATGTCCTGTACGTCGATGATCTGCTTGATGCATACGACAAGGCCGTTCAGAAGATCGATGCGATCCGAGGCACGGCTATAAATCTGGGTGGTGGGATTGAGAACACCTTGGCCATAGGCGAGGTGCTTGAGCACATTGGACCAAGGATCGGCAAGACTATCCCCGCCCACTATGCCGACTGGCGCCCCGGTGACCAGCGAGTATTCATCGCCGACATAACCCGCGCCCGGCAGGTCCTTGATTGGGTGCCTCGCGTGAGTGTCACCGAAGGGCTTGACCGCCTTCTGGCATGGGTCCAAGCGAACCAGCACCTCTTCGGAATCAGTTGAGCGAGCGTACGCGACTATCCGGTTCGTCTTCCGGGGGACGGCGTCGTACGTCGGGTATTGTTCTAGCCAAGCAGCGTAATCGTCCTGCGATCCCTTCTTCTCAGACCATGCCAGAACCCCAGCCCGCCCGAACACCTGGCTTTCGTCTCGACGACGTTTCGCCAAGGCGCGCCTATCAGACGATGGGTGCGCACCTCGCCTCGGTAGGGTCGGTCGATGGCACCCGGTTCACTGTCTGGGCACCCAATGCCCAATCTGTATCCGTAGTCGGCGATTGGAACACGTGGCAATTGCCGGGCCACCATCTGGACTTCGATCACCAGAGCGGTATCTGGACAGGGTTCATCCCCACCATCGGACACGGCGCAACCTACAAGTACGCCGTCGTGTCAAGGTCGGGTGGTGTAACCACGCTAAAGGCCGACCCATTCGCTTTCGCAGGTGAGCTTCGGCCCGGCACTGCGTCGCGAGTTTGGCACTCAAGCAGCGAACCGTGGAATGACGCACCATGGGTTGCATCCCGACCGTATATCCAAGCCCCGAACCGTCCCATCTCGATCTACGAGTGCCATCTTGGTTCATGGCAGCGGTCACCCGAAACCCCGAAACTTCCACTTGGATACCGTGAACTCGCCCAGCAATTGGTTCCTTACCTGAAACACCTCGGCTACACCCACATTGAATTGCTTCCGGTGACCGAATACCCGCTCGATGAATCCTGGGGCTACCAAGTCACCGGTTACTTTGCGCCAACCGCACGGTACGGAACACCGGACGACTTCCGGTTCTTCGTGGATCACCTTCACCAACACGGTATCGGTGTCATCCTCGACTGGGTGCCAGGGCACTTTTGCAAGGACCAGCACGGGCTAGGCCGGTTCGATGGCACGGCACTGTTTGAACACGGCAGCCCTGTGCGTGGAGAACATCCAGTCTGGGGAACGTATCAATTCGACTTCGGGAGGCCGGAGGTCCGTACATTCCTCCTCGCAAGTGCGCTCTACTGGCTAGAGGTTTTTCATATTGACGGCCTCCGGGTCGATGCGGTCGCCTCAATGGTCTGGCTCGATCACGGACGCCCACACGGTCGATGGGAACCGAACGCGTGGGGACGAACCGACCACCCCGAGGCAGTCGACTTCCTACGACGCCTGAATATTCTCATCCACCGCGAAGTTCCGGGTTCACTGATGTTTGCCGAAGAGGCAACCACCTACGAGTGGGTTACGCGTCGCGACCCAATATCCGAACGGTCCGGGACGCACGTACCTGCGTCAGACGGACCGGTTGACGCGACCACTCCCGCCCAGGTTGTCCCCGCCGAACCGGCCTTTCGCAGTTCAGGAGGTGACTCTCTCGGGTTCGATTACAAGTGGAACATGGGTTGGATGCACGACACCCTCAGCTATTTTCAGACACCCCACGGCGAACGTGGTGGTTTGGCCGGGAACCTCACGTTCCCTATCTGGTACGCGTTTGATGAACGGTTTGTCCTACCGCTTTCGCACGATGAGGTCGTGCATCTCAAGCGCGCCCTTCTCACCAAAATGCCCGGTTCAGACCCGGACCGGTTCGCCGGATTGCGATCCCTTTTCGCATACCAGTATGGCCACCCGGGCAAGAAGCTGCTTTTCATGGGATCCGAATTCGGCCAGTGGGGGGAGTGGGACGAGAGCCGCAGCCTCGATTGGCACCTTCTCGATTTCGCAGGAACCGACGGCACCCAAACTCAGCTTCACCGTGGCGTGCAGGAATTGGTACGCGCGCTCAATCGAATCCACCAGACCTACGGTGCGATGCACGTCCTCGACTCGCATCCCGACGGGTTCCAGTGGCTTAGCGCGGAAACTGCGAGGCACGGCGTTATGACATTCGCCCGCTTTGGTGCCGCGAGTGACCCACCCGTCGTGGTGGTGTGCAACTTCTCTTCGGAGGCACTTGCCCTTCTTGCGGTTCCTGTGCCGAAAGGAGGCCGGTGGGAGGAGATTCTTAATACCGATGATCCGGCATTTGGCGGTTCCGGCACGGTAAACATGGACATCCTGCCGGCACGGGTCTCGTCGCATGGTGTGGTGGCGAAACCCACCACAGATGAAGCGACCCCTCGACTAAGAGGTCAGTGCTCGACCGAAGTGTTGATCACTATTGCTGCCAACTCCGTCAGTTTCATTGCCCCGGCAGGTCGAAACCGCGTGAAACCGTAGCCACGCGACCTAGTCAATCGGCGAGGGAATGACCGGGGGCACTTTTCCAGACGCAAGTGCGTCGTACCATGCCTCATAGGCATCAATAGTCCGTTCGGGATCGAACACAACTCGCGGGTCCTCCTTGGCAACGAGGTAGCGACCCCGGTCATTCAGAACCCGCACCAAGGCATCCGCCAGACCCTGCCAATCGTGCGGACGTACAAGTTCGCCCATGCCAGTCGTTCGGATCGAGACCCGGACACCCGGAAGGTCGGATGTCACCGCGGGAGTACCGCACAGCATGGCCTCGTTCTGCCACATTCCCCACGATTCCGTCGAGTTGGTTGATGGAACCGTTGCTACGTCGCACATCCGGTAGAAGTTGGGCATGTCTGCGGGGTTGACATTTCCAAGGAATGTCACCTTCTCACGAACAGGGTCGAGTAACTTCTGGCACTCGTCAAAAAAGGTCTCGCCACGGACTTGCGCAAACTCACCTGCAAACACTACATGTGCGTCGGGAACCGCTTCCAGAACTCGTGGAATAGCACGAAGCAACACATCCCCACCCTTGTCGGCCGCAAACCGACCGGCGAAGCCAATGATCCGGCGCCCATCAAGACCGAGGCGCGTCCGCCATGCCTGTGCTTGCGCGTCATCCGGCGTCCCAATCTTGATCGGTGGGAACACCGTACGCAGCTTGGAGCGGTTGTGGGAGAGGAAGCGTGAATACGCCGCGTAGTCTTGGGAGTACGAGACGATCAGGTCCGCAAGTTCACCAGCGTATCGCAATTCGGTGTGCATGACCGCGGTGATTGCGTCATTGAGTAATCCAAACGGAAGGTAGATGTCACAGTGGTGCGTGAAGATCACTGGCTTTTTCATCGCACGTGCGATTCTTGTCGATATATACGCGTCCAATAGCCCTGGCACATGACGATGAAAAATGTCGTGGTCCTGAAGCAACCGCTGGAGGTCGTACCAGAAGAGGGGCATCACCACCCCTTTCCGAAAACCAAAAAGGACCCGACTTCTGACGACTTGAACGCCTCCTATGTCCTCACGCAGAGGCAGACGAGCGTCGTGATGCGAACACAACACCGTCACCTGATGTCCGCGGCGGACCAGGCCCTCCGCGAGGCGTTGCACATAGATTGTCATGCCACTGATGTACGGAAGGTAATACCCCGTGAACATCAGGATGCGGTGTCGACGTCGTGTAGGTGACGTGGAATTCATTAGGAAGCCACCGGAACGATCACAAGAGGCCTCAACGCGAGCACGGGCGCGCCTCGCAGGTTGGACAGCAGCGTACCGGACAACAACATAGGTTCAGCGTTGCCGACCGACGATGATGATCCGAGGACTGCCGTGCCTGAATGGTTCCAAATCGTACGAACCGTACAGATCCTCGATCCGCAGCCCCGATTGTTCCACAAGCAACTCGAGTTCTCCGACGGCAAGGTATCGAAGCCGGAATGGGACGAGGTGCCTGCGGACCAACCCATCCACATTGACGTCGTCATAGTAGTTCGTCACTGCTACCACTTGTTCGCCCCGGTCAACTGATAGCGACTGGAAGTGGAGTAGTTGCGATTGATCGGTGCGTACCTTGAGGCAGTGGAGGTAGACTTGGCCTTCCTGGGCACTGTCGGGGAGCCCATCATCCGGATTGAAAACGTCTATCACGAATCGTCCGCCAACCCGGACGTGTCGCGCCGCCGTCTCGATTGCTTCACGTTGGGACTGACGCGTCTCGAGATGCATGAGCGAGTTGAGACCAACCATTACAAGGCCAAATTGCCGACCCAGATCATAAGTTCGCATATCGGCCTCGACGAGTTTGACACGAGCGTCCTGAGATGCCCGCGAGACCTTGTCTCGCGCAACGTCAAGCATCGCCGGCGACACATCGATGCCCGTCAACATTGCCCCTGCGCGAGCCAGTGGAACCAAGAGCCGTCCAGTTCCACACGCTAGTTCCAAAACGCCGTCGTCCCCGACGTGCCTTGCAAACCCCTCCCACATCGGGATGTCGTCGGTGTACGAGGCATGTTCATCGTCGTAGTACTTGGCAAAGCGATCAAAGTCGGAAACGGTAAGTGGCATGCGCATGATCATTCATGTTCTATGGGTTGCGGAGCTACTTGATAAAACGTCATGGGAACCGTATCTGGTCCCCAGTTGCTTACCGTCGCCAAAATACCAACGCTTCGAGTGCGATTACACCAAATGTCAGCATTACCGTGCCCATTGGCGTCCACAGTCTGAGTGACGCTAGGAACGCAAGTGCAATGACCAAGACACCGAAGAGGATGCCCTGACGCACACTATGCCACCAAACCGCCTCGCGATAGCGATGGGTTCGCCCGTACGCCAATCCAGCCGCCCTGCTTAATGGGGCCACGGTGGCGGTTATTGCAACCAGCAAGAACGTCATGAACCAGATCAGGGCATACGGGGCTTTCGGTTCTACAGAGAACAACAGGCCACCGAGCGCACCCCACGCGGGCACCGCGATCCCAATCGCGATCAACACACCTGGTGATGGCAGGAAGGCGGCCAGCGTTGAAAGACGGGTCGGAGGTACCGGAGGCACCGGCACCCATTCCTCGGGATTGATCGATGCTATCTCGGTACGGGGCTTCGGTGAACTCCTCGACTTTGCAAATGAGGCTAGCCTGTTGCCAATCCGTCTGATGGCGCGCCAGGAAACCCCTACCGTCGATCGTTGCGAACTCGCTCCCGAGGATGCAGGGTAATGAGCCAGCGGGGCCGAACGCCGGCGTCGGGGCTCAACGACGTTGACCACCCGCATTCCGCCCGCAGCGCCTGAGGGCGCGGTTGGAGGCGCGGTCCTCGCACCGGGTCTCCATTGGCGAACCCGGTCTGTTTCCAGAACCACCCGGGCCTCGACGTCAACAATGCCGTCATCCAACGCAGCACCGCTTCGGAGAGACGTAGCGCCACGGGTTACTGGCAAACCAGACGCCGTCTCTGACCGGACGACACCGTGGTTTCGCGTCCTCGCCTTCTCGATCACGACACCACCTGACCCCGTTTCTCGCCTGCAGGCGACATTCCTCTTTCAAACGGACCGGATCCGGGAAGCGTATGGTGCGCTCCGTGATTGACGAGTCCCGGTTCCTGGAGATCATCGCTCATGCCACCAGCGATGGTTGGCACCTGACCGGCACGGGCCCGTGAAATGCAAGGTGCCGTTTGAACCCAGAGACCCTAGGTTGCCCGAACCAAGTTTTGTGCACTGGACATCGTTCACTCGCGACTGCGCGTCAGATCGCCAAACGCCCGAGACCCCGGCAATCGCACGTCACCATTGCGACGGGTGACTTTCTCCCGGTCCAGGTACTCCAGAAACGGGAGGACGTACTTTCGGCTCGTGCCAATCAGGTCGCGCGCCTCGGCCACGGTGATCTCCCCACGGACCCGGAAGTGTGCGTCAACGCGCGCAACCATCTCCTCGAACGAACCCCTGTCGAAATACACCTCTTCACTGACCTTCACCAGCGCACCAGTTGCCACGAGCGCACCGACAACTTCCTCAACCGAAGGCGCACCGCGCACCTCCGCGATCGAGGCTGTCAGTTCTGTCAACGTCGGCGGTGACAACGGCGAACGCCCGATTGCCTCTGTGATGGCGTCCATAAGCAGTAGTGAGGCGCCAGCAAACCGAACCCGATGCCCAGACGTGCGGACACCAGTCCCTCCGTCAACGACGGAATCGAGCGAAGCCAACCGCGCGAGTGCGCCGGCGAAGACCCGTGCGGGCAACCCAAGGCGATTCTTCAGCTCCTCCTTCGGCATGAACGGCCTCAAGGGAAACTCTCCGTGATAGGCATCAAGCACCGTCACAAGCCGGTCACTGATCCGGTTCCACCCACCCCGTGTGTAGCTCACTCCTCCAACCGGGACGATTTCTCCCTTCGCCAGAAGCGCTTCTATCAGCGTCAGGGCACTGGCAGGCATCAGTCCACATGCCGCGACAAGATCACCACTCGTTGCAGGTTCGATGCGGGCAAGTGTTCCAACCACCACATCTTCAGGAGATCCGTCGGCAAGCACCTCGAGAGCGGCGACCAACCCAGCCTGGCGCCGGCGTCGAATCACGGGATGCGCGTCAACGATCCGCCCACCGCCCAATGTCTCTCCGGGCGACAGTGCGCGGATAATGAAGTCATCGTCACGCGCAACCGCAATCGGGTGCGCAAGCCTCAGGTGAACCCATCCCTTATCCCCACCCCCGATCCGATCTCCTTCCAGGACATGGACGCGCGCGACCGTCTCAGCCGTGCCAGTGTGCATCGCAACAAGCGCCCCGTGCCCAAGCGGTCGTGACACTCCGGCGAGGATCCGGACCCGTACATCGACGGCAAGTGTCGGACGCATGGCACCCGGTAGCGACACGACAGCACCCCGGCCGAGTTCTTCGGTTGCGACAGACGCCAGGTTGATTGCAACCCTTCGTCCCGGACGGGCAACCTCCACCTTGGTGCGATGGCTTTGCAGACCTCGGGCACGGGTCCGAAGCCCGTCCGGAAGCACCTCGAGTTCCTGTCCAACTTCAAGGCTGCCATCGCGGAGTGTCCCGGTCACAATCGTGCCGAAACCGGCCAGCGAGAACACCCGGTCGACCGGCATCCGGGGACGACCAAGATCGCGACGCACTGGCGCGTGATCGAGAACGGCCCCCAGCGCGCTTACAAGATCGGGCAGGCCTCTACCCGACAACGCCGATACCGGAACGATTGACGCCGCCGACAATGACGTCCCGCGAAGCGTCTCGCGCACCTCTTCGGCAACGAAATCCCTCCATTCGTCGTCTACGAGGTCCGCCTTCGTTAGCGCGACCACCCCGTGGTTCACCCCGATCAGGTCCAGGATGTCGAGGTGTTCGCGGGTCTGGGGCATGATGCCCTCGTCAGCAGCGATGACAAGCAACGCGGCATCGATACCACCCACCCCAGCCAGCATGTTCTTGATGAACCGCTCGTGACCGGGAACGTCGACAATGCTGATTTCCCGACCATCGGGCAAACGCAACCAGGCAAAACCCAAGTCGATCGTCATGCCTCGCGCCTTCTCTTCGCGCAGGCGGTCGGGGTCGATCCCGGTCAGTGCCTCAATTAGTGTCGACTTACCGTGATCAACGTGACCGGCAGTCCCAACCGTAAACATGCCATTCCTTGCGATCGCCACGGACTTGCCGTTGTTATGAACCCGGATCCGACACGACACGAGGTCTTCGGAGAATACCGGGTCACACGCGGAAGATGGTCATCACTGCACAATTCATCCGTCCGTACTCCGAAGCCTGCCTGGTGTCCGGCGACCGCGAACAACGCGCGCTGTCATCGGATCAGGTTGACGTTGACGCAGTGACGAACGGCGACGCGGCCCACCGACCCTCCCATCCGGCCCCTGCTCCGTGCGATGGATGTACCGGCACTTCGGAAATCCACTGCACGCCGTGAATGGTCCCCAGGAACTTGTGCGTGCCACCATCGGTGCGCCGCACCGGGGACACGCTTGCGGCGCGACGGGGTCGACCATGGGAACCGCGACTACCCCGTTGGACTGTCCGCTCCCGGCGTCCGTCGGCGCCAAACGCGCGTTCCTTGCCGGGGAACGGCGCCGAGGAGGTGCCGTCTCGCCGAGTACCTCGGTCGGCCCGGGGGACGCATCTGTGGTCCTGCCAGCCCTGCGCCGCCTTGAGGGCCTTGGCGAGACACCACCATCATCCCCAGTCGCGCCTGTCGCAGCCGCGCCGGGTCCACCCGAACTCACATTCGACCGGAAGCGACGAGGACGCGTATCAGCAACCGCCGCGCTAGCGTTACCAGGGGTGCCTGCACGAACCGGCACACTGACCCGGCTAGCGCGCGCCGACGGGGCAGCACGCGAAGCCTCATCGATGTTTGTGGAGAAGGCGCCGTGGAAGTCTGCCAACATCGACTGCCAACCAATCTTCCCTTCAGCGACTTCATCGAGTTGGTCCTCCATTCGTGCCGTGAAAGCCACGTCGACGATTGACGGAAACCGTTCCAGCAAGTAATCGATCACCGCAAGCCCAAGTGGCGTGGGCACGAACACCCGTGAGGCTTGGCCAACATAACCCCGTTCTTCAATGGTTGACACAATGGACGCATAGGTCGACGGCCGACCCACACCAGCCGCCTCAAGCGCGCGGACCAGAGTAGCTTCCGAATATCGTGGAGGCGGCTTGGTGAAATGTTGTGCGGGATGGACTGCGTGTGCCTGTAGACGCTGATCGCGTGCCAACAACGGCATCCTTGAATTCACCGGCGCGGGTATCTCTCCATCGGCAAGGGTCTCGGCCGGACCACTCCCGCGTTCAGCTGATGCGCCGTATAACGCGAGCCATCCCGCAAACACCAGTGTCGATGCGCGTGCTTCAAGGATCACCGAGGCGGGCAATCCACCCGACCGTCGTGCCTCGATGCTCGCCTTGTCTGTCCGGATCCGAGCCGCTGCCATCTGACTGGCAACCATCCTCTGCCAGATCACTTCGTACAGGCGCCCCGCATCACCTCGCGCCATGCCCCGGACCGTTTGTGGACGTCGTGCGACATCAACCGGACGAATCGCCTCATGCGCTTCTTGCGCATTGCGGGTGCGTGTCTGGAACCTTCTTGGAGACGACGGCAAGTATTCGGACCCATAGTCCACCTCGATGACCCGCCGCGTCGCCGTAATTGCCTCTGGACTGACCGACACGCTATCCGTGCGCATGTAGGTGATCAGGCCGTCTTCGTAAAGATCCTGCGCGAGTTGCATCGTCCGTTTCGCCGACAAGCGCAGTCTCGTTCCAGACACCTGCTGCAGGGTGCTTGTCGTGAAGGGGGGTGGAGACATCCGGTTGGTCTCGCCTGACCCAATCTCAAGAACGCGAAAGGTCGAAGCTGACAACGCGTCAATAATCGTGTCCACTGTCGCCTGATCAGGAAACGCTGCGTCCGCGCCATCAACCCCGGTCACCCGAGCGAGGAAGTGGTCGGCCTCGGATGCGCTGTGGACGGAAAGTTCCACGTCAACTGTCCAGAACTCTCGGGTCACAAATGCCTGAACCTCACGCTCACGATCGACGATCAAGCGAAGCGCAACCGATTGCACCCGCCCGCCCGAGGTCCCGCGCGCCACCGCACGCCACAGAAGCGGGCTGACCCCGTACCCGACGAGGCGATCGAGCACGCGTCGCGCCTGTTGGGCATCGACAAGGGAATGGTCAATCGCCCGCGGCTTTGCCAACGCCTGACGCAAGGCGCGCTCACTTATCTCATGGAACACGATCCGCGAAGTCCGCCCGGACGACAACCCCAGCGCCTCAGAAACATGCCACGCGATTGCCTCGCCTTCACGGTCCGGGTCAGTCGCCAGCAGGATCGCCTCGGCACCACGAGCCGCTCCCCGAATGGAAGCAAGGGTGCGCTTCGCCCGATCAAGGACTTCATATTCCGGCGCAAAACCATTTCCGACATCGACGCCAAGCCGTTTGCTGGGTAGGTCGCGGACATGCCCCATCGTGGCGATCACCCGATACCCAGTCCCTGCGAACGAACCAAGGGTCCGCGCTTTTTTCGGACTTTCGACAATGATCAACCGCATCGCTGTCCACCCTGTCCCATCGCCGTTGAGGGAGCACCACCACTGGTTCACGTCGGGTTACGTCTACCCGAACTCCTCATATACCTTGCGCCTGCGCCTGTCGGGGATACTACCGGGGTACGGAAGGAATTGGCACCATGGTCGGCAGGGAAACCAACCCACCGGAACTCCACCAGGAACTGGCAGACCCGGCAGGAGGTTCGCAGACCGACCGGGAAATACGGATCGAGCCTCGAACCCTGAAAGGGTTCAACGACTACCTGCCGGACGCCGCCGCACGCCGTGAATGGATCATGGCGCAACTTCGCCGAACGTTCGCGTCGTGGGGGTACGTACCGCTCGAAACTCCCGCCCTCGAATACGCGGATGTTCTTCTTGGAAGGTACGGGGCCGAGGCCGAGAAACTGATTTATCGCTTCAACGACATGGGCGGACGAGACGTGGCCCTGCGATACGACCAGACCGTCCCGTTCGCTCGGGTCATTGCCCAGTACCGTGACCTTCCCCGACCCTTCAGGCGCTATCAGTTCCAGCGCGTTTGGCGGGGAGAAAACACCGGGCGCGGACGCGAGCGCGAGTTCACACAGTGCGACGTCGATACTGCGGGCGCCCCAGGTGTCGTCGCCGATGCCGAGACTATATGTGTCGCTGCCGAAGGGTTCCGGGCAATCGGATTCAACCGTGTCAAGGTGCTTGTCAACGACCGAACCCTTTTCGACAGCCTCGCACTAACCAAGGGCGACGTCATCGCGATTGACAAATTGTCCAAGATCGGCGAAGACGGTGTTGTCCGCGAACTCGCAAGCCATGGCCGAACCGAGGCTGGTGCACGCGACATCCTCTACCGCCTCCAAGCCTCGCCCCCACCGCCGCGCCTGAATGACGTGCTATCCGCCGCACGCGACCTTGGCATCGCCGGCGACGACCTCGTCTACGATCCGACCCTTGCTCGCGGGCTCGAGTACTACACCAGCACGATCCTTGAAGTCGTCTCGCCCGACTACACGGCCGGTAGCCTCGGCGGCGGTGGCAGGTACGACCGTCTGATCGGGCGCTTCACCGGTCGCGACATTCCAGCCGTTGGGTTCTCTTTCGGTCTCGAACGCGTCACCGATGCCCTTGCCAGTCTGGCCCGTCTCGACCACGTCCGGGCTGTCCCAGACGTGGTCGTGATTGCCTTCGGGTCAGCAAACCTCGGATGGGCGGGCAAGGTTGCCTCAGATGCCAGAGCCGCCGGGTTGATGGTTTCAGTCTCGACTGAACCTGACCGTCCAATGGGCAAGCAACTCGAGACCGCGTCTCGCTTGGGCGCCGGTCACGCGATTGTTGTCGGCGAGGACGAGGCGAGTTCCAAGACAGCAACTCATCGGAACCTCTCGACGCGTGCCCAGTCCACGGCATCCTTGCCGGAAGTCATTGCCTCAGTCAAGAGGGACATTCTCCAGTCAGTCAGCCCGGGACAGGGATAACGTAAAACCGCGGTTCGACCAGATCGACCCGGTCTCCGGCGAGTTGCCCGGCACCCGTCTTTTCGGGACTGGTTTACGTCTTGGGGCGCTGTCGTGAGCCGAACCTGGCAAGCAGGTCGTTTCTCGCCTCAACCGTCGGGACCCACAGCATGGCCCTGGCCTCAACGAGATTGGAAACGAGGTTTTCCAGCAACGCAAGGGTGGCGCTCCCCAAATCCTCGAAGGCCATCCGTCGCCACTCATGCACATGGGCACCCCGACGACCCTCGCAGGCGTGATCGGCGACATGGATCACCATGTCCTCTGCCGTCATGCCCCTCCGACCAGTCGTGTGGAACGCTATCGCGTCGCACCACACCTGTGGGAGGGCAAAACGTTCCCGGGCCTCGACCGCCGCCAACGCACCGTGCAGAAGAACCGGGTTCCCGTCCATCCAATCCTCGAGGACGTCAGACCCGTCCTCTTCCGTCGCGTTTGCCCGCTTGAACCCGAGGCGACGGGCTTCAATGATCGATCCCGCCCCTGCTTCTCGCCAGAGGTCGTGTAGCAAACCGGCCCGTCGGGCGCCATCTGCATCGACACCGTGACACCGCGCAAGTGCCTGAGCGAGCGATGCGACATGGGTGGAATGAACCACCCGTTTCACCGAGATCCGTGCCCTGAGGATCGGCTCAATGTCCCGATCAATCTCGACGGGTTCGACGACCCGCTCTACCGACAAGCGGTCTTTCCGGCGTGATGCCATTACCGAGCTCTTCGGTGCAGCATGGTCAGGGCGGCCTCGAGTGCAGTGTGGTGAAGCCGAACCCGTTCTGCCATTGTCAGGAAAACCGGCGTCTCAATCGTGGCACCACGAAGCGGAAGCGCATCATCCTCACCAGACAAGTCGTCAGGTTGCTTCGACGATTGGTGGTACTTCGCAATGTAGAACGGCAGTGGCCAAGTCTTCCATGAACGCCGACGGGCGCGGGACCGATTGGTATCGGTTTCAACTACTCCGTTGTTGATTGGGATCTCACCGTCGACAAGTTCGCCTTCATGGACCGGACCGATTGGCCTGATCGCATCGACGATGACCCGGCCCAAGGTCGCCGGCGCAAAGACGTACAGCCCTGGAGCATCGATATCCTCGTGACAATCAAGGAACATGTCGTATCGTCGGCCCCGGAGACCCCGCTTGACCGCAGCCACCTCAGGGGTCTGGGGTGTCGCCCTCTGGAATGTCCGGTTCAGGTCACGGTTTGCAGGTCCGTGGCGTCGGTTGTGTTCGAAACCCCAAGGGTTCGTACATGGAAGTACCGTGAACTCGACATCGGGCCACCGGGATGTCGGATCATTTTCCAGGAACGCGACCACCGCCTCGGTCCCACCGGGTTCATCACCATGGGTGCCACCGTTTATCAGGACCCGGAAGCGGGGGTTCCCCGACCGAGCCGGGAGCGTCGCCAGCAAAAGATCGTACCTGCCCCCGGCGGGGGAAATGCCTTGGGTTCCCGTCACCCGAAGGCGCCATGGTGGAACGACCGCGAGGCGAACTCGCTGGGCGATCACCTGGTAATCGCGCACGCCCCCACCACTCTCGCCGGCGATCACGGGCAACCGATCACTCGTCATACCGGCAAAGTGTATCGAAGCCCCTTTCTGTCATCGGAAACCGTGCGCGTGCGCGGAGCAAGCGATAACGACGAGTAGCGGGTCGAAAAACTGGGACCTGCTCACCGCCACGCTCGAATGTCAGTACTCGGCAACCGTCCGGCGCTTCACGAATTCCCAATCAACCTCGGCGCCCCACCCCGGTAGCATCGAGGGTTCAAGGTGCCCATCCTTGGCGTCCGGCGCATTCACAATGCCAATTTCCTTGGCACGACCCGGAAAGTGTTCGAAATATTCATACGCATACGTATTAGGGATGGCGCACTGCAACTGCACATGAACATGACCGCCCAGTCCGCCAACCGCATTCATCTCAACATTACTGCCATGTAATTCAGCGAAGTGAGCAAGTTTGACAAGACTGGTCGTACCGTTTCGCGCGTTGACACGGATCAGGTCAGTCCCGCCCGCAATCAGCCATTCTGCGCACAGTTTCATGTCGTACATGAGCATTTCCGTCGCCATGACCGGCATCTGCGTCAGGGCCTGGCACAACTTCTGATACCGGTGGAGTTCCTGTTCATAGAACGGTTCCTCAAGCCAGAGGAAGCCGAGTTCCTCCATGACATGCCCTACCCGGATCGCTTCTTCCAGCGAGTATGAGCAGACCGGGTCATTCATGAGGACATAATCGTCCCCGAGGGCACGACGGATTTCGCCGAAGAGCGCAATGTTCTTGGTCGCACCCTGGTAGTTGTGGAACTTGTACGCCTCAATGCCCCAACGCTGCCTTGCCTCGTCGAGGAGCGCCAAGTAGGTAGACGTTGCTCCGTCACCATCACCACCCGTCAGGTAAGCGGGGATGCGGTCGCGCACCTGTCCAAGCAATTGACAGACAGGGAGACCGGCCACTTTCCCCGCGATGTCCCAGAGGCAGTTGTCGAAGTTCCCGAACCACCCCGGCGTTTGATAGACCCACCGGGTGCCGTGATGGAGGCGCTGATAGAGTTCCTCGCGACGCATCGGATCGGCGCCAATGACCTGTGCCCTCAGGACCTCCATGACTGCCGGCGAGGGCGCACCCGTGCAAATCCCCTCGATGCCCTCATCAGTGCGGACCCGAAGGTACGTTTCGGTTTCGGCCTGGTCGCTCCCGAGGTTCCGATGGGTATACCGGAGGCGGAACCGATCTGGCACCTGGATGATCTCGAGCCGACGTGCCTTCGCCGGCACCTCAACGACAACGGCCTTCACCTCAACAATGCGCACCACTCACCTCCTCAGGGTTCCTCGTCCTTTTCGGGCAAGTCAGGGCACGTCAGACGCGCGCGACGGTCACCCGCCCACAGAGTAGCCTGAGTATTGTAGGCGGGCAATTCATCTGGGTAAGAACGGGAGGTGCCAATTTTCTGGGGCGAGAAGGGACTTCCGATCACTCCAAGCCAGATTTCGAGGTCATTTCACCTGTCATGAGACGGAAGATGGTCGCATCGTTCTGGCTTCGGCCATTACTTCGACCAATTCCCCGATCATTGGGTGGGTCACTGCACCACGCGCCCACCGCGAGCCACTGCGACCACTTCGGCCATGATCCCAAGAGCAATTTCCTCAGGCGTTCGTCCGCCAAGGTCAAGACCAACCGGTCCACGGATGCGCTTGACATCAGCCTCACTGAACCCCCGCCTGACTAGCCGCGTCCGGCGCATCTCCTGTGTCTTCCTGCTCCCAAGGCACCCGATATATGGCGCCTTCGACCGCAGAGCCGCCTCGAGTGCCGGTTCGTCCAACTTCGGGTCGTGGGTGAGGACAACCACGAATGCAGCTTCGTCAAGAACCACTCGACCATTCGCGAAAGCGTCCTGAGGCCATTCCCGCACTAGTTGTCCCGCGTGTCCAAGACGTTCATGCGTAGCAAATACGGTCCTTGGATCGATCACGCAGGTCTCGAACCCGACCTCATGCGCAAACCTGACAAGCGACTGGGCGACGTGAACCGCCCCGAAAATGACCAGCCGAGGGGTACGTGGCCAGGCATGAAGGAATACCCGGTGCACTGTCCCGTCAGGCCCAATAATCTCCCGGATGCCCGAGGGTGCGCGCTGGCCCTCGCCGATGATCCGCCGCGCTTGCCCGATTGCATCCTCCATCACTTCTTCGGGCGGTGCATCGCTACCAGTTGCGATCTGGATCACGGCGCCGGGCTCGACAACCTGCATCGATCCGGTCGAACCACTGATCCAGGTCATCGACACTGATGGGATCGCTCGCTTCCGGGCGTCAGCAATTGCCGTCACCGCCTCACGGTCAAAGCGTTCCACCCAAATCTCAATCGCCCCACCACAGCTAAGGCCTGAACCCCACGCAGTCTCGTCCTCAATGCCAATGCCAAGGAGCTTCGGGACGCCAGTTTCCATCACCTCGGCAGCATTGAACGCAACATCACTTTCAATGCACCCACCGCTAACCGACCCAACCAGTTCGCCACGGACCGAAACGGCCAGCATCGCACCCTCCGGTCGAGGCGCAGACCGGTAGACATTCACCACTGTCGCAAGGGCGACATACGTGTCGCCTCGCTCCAACCAGGACCCCATCGCATCCCACACCACCTGCATGCTAATCTCCCACCGGCAGTCGTGCAGTAGTAATAGGCTACGTATAATGCAACGTCCTGACCAGAAATGGCTGTTTCACTCATCATAGGCGCAATCCGATAGCTTTTGGGGGGCTATTAGATGGAAACAAACTACGTTGGAATTACCGTAGAAGTCAACGCGCGTTCGCACAGATCATCGGTTGAGCCTCGCACACTATTGGTCGATTACCTGCGTGATGACCTGGGTCTTACCGGGACGCACATTGGGTGCGATACCGGACAGTGCGGATCCTGCACGGTCATTGTCGATGGTCAATCAATGAAGTCGTGCATGATCCTTGCCGTGCAGGCAGATGGTGCGCACGTGCGCACCGTTGAGGGTCTCGCCCTCGACGGCCGGTACCACGCTGTCCAGCAGGCCTTCTGGGAAAAGCATGGGCTCCAGTGCGGGTTCTGCACACCGGGGTTCATGATGCAGAGCGTCCAGATCCTCGAGGACAATCCGGATCCGCCTGACGAAGAGATCCGCAATGCCCTTGAAGGCAACCTGTGCCGGTGTACCGGATACCAGAACATCGTGGAAGCAGTGAAGGCAGCCGGAGCGACGATCCGGAGCGGCGCCGAGACCATGGCAGTTGGGACGGGGGTCGGCGCTTAGGCACCAACCGGTACAGCCCGTGCACCGTGTCGTGTTGCATTCGGAATGAACCCGTCGGCACCAATGGCCGACCCGTCAGCTGGAATCGGAGGGGACCCAATGGCAGTGGCTTCGCCCACACGGGCATTCGGCGCATCAATCAGGCGCCGCGAGGATCCGCGTCTCATAACCGGCCGAGGCAAGTTCACTGATAACGTGCATCTGGCGAACGCCGCCACCGCCATGTTTGTCCGCAGTCCGCACGGTCACGCCCGCATCGTGTCCGTGGACACGTCGGCAGCGGCTGCGCATCCGGGTGTCCTCGGGGTCTACACCTACGAGGACGTCAAGGGGTTCATCAGTGGCATGCCGTGCGCTTGGCCAACGACAAACACCGGGGACACGTTGAAACTTGCTGCCTATCCACCACTCGCCGACGGCAAGGTCCGCTACTTCGGTGAGGCCGTCGCTCTGGTGGTCGCCGTGGACCCGAACACCGCCGCCGACGCGGTTGACCTTGTGCATGTCGAATACGACCCTTTGCCTGCCGTCATCAACAACGAAGCCGCAGTCGCACCCGGTGCACCGCTCATCCATGACAGCGCTCCGGGAAATCAGGCGTTCCGATGGTCACTCGTCGGCGGAGACACCAACGGCGCACTCGCACAGGCTGATGTGCGCATTTCTCAGACCTTGGTGAACCAGCGTCTCATAGCCACGCCGATGGAAACCCGCTGCGCCGTCGCCGACTACAATCCGGCCTCCGGCGAAGTTACTGTTTGGGTCACAAGCCAGAACCCACATATCCATCGCCTGCTCATCGCGCTCAGCACCGGCATCCCAGAACACAAGATCCGGGTGGTTGCTGGTGACGTCGGCGGCGGTTTCGGTGCAAAAATTCCCTACTATGCGGGCGAAGCGCTGTGCATCTTCGCGTCCAAGGAACTTGGGGTTCCAGTCCGTTGGAGCGAGAGCCGTTCGGAAAACTATGTCGCCACGGTCCACGGACGCGACCACGTCCAACACATCGAGGTTGGTGCAACCAAGGAGGGCAAGATCACTGCCCTCAAGGTGACCGCGTACGCGAGTCTCGGTGCCTATCCGTCGACCGCAGCACCGGGTGTCCCCACTTGGCTCTTCGGATGCATCATCCAAGGGCCGTATGACATCCCCAACAACGAGGTTCATGTCATCGGCGTGTACACCAACACCACACCAACGGATGCGTATCGTGGCGCTGGCCGGCCCGAAGCGACGTACATCCTCGAACGGGTCATCGACCTTGTGGCCGCCAGGGTTGGGCGCGACCCGGTCGATGTCCGGCGATTGAACTTCGTGAAGAAGGATCAATTCCCGTTCAAGGTGGCAAACGGAACGCTGACCTACGACAGTGGCGATTACGAACTGACCCTTGACCGGGCGCTTCACACTGTCGACTACGCGCAATTGCGTTCATGGCAGGCCGAGCAGCGTGCTGCGGGCAAGCTCGTCGGCATTGGCATCTCCTCGTTCGTCGAAGTCTGCGGCCTAGGACCATCGTCCGCAGCGAATGCGATGGGCTTTGCCGGGGGCCTTTACGACAGCGCAACGATCCGCGTCCACCCCACAGGCAAGGTCACCGTGTTCACCGGCGTCCATTCACACGGTCAGGGTCACGAGACCTCGTTCGCGCAGATCGTCGCCCGGGACCTAGGGGTCAAGGTGGATGACGTCGACGTGATCCACGGCGATACCGACAAGGTCCAGCATGGAATGGGCACGTACGGAAGCCGAAGTGCCCCGGTCGGTGGTGGCGCGCTGCGCCTGGCTGGAATGAAGATCAGGGCCAAGGCCCAGAAGATCGCCGCCCACCTTCTTGAAGTTGCGGAAGAAGACATCGAGTGGGTTGACGACGCGTTTCGGGTCAAGGGTTCCCCGGACAAGTCGAAAACCATTCCCGACTGTGCATTCGCGGCCTACATGGCGGGCAACCTGCCTGCCGGTGTCACTCCCATCTTGGAAGAACAGCATTGGTACGACCCGGAGAACTTCGTCTATCCCTTCGGGACGCACATCTGTGTCGTCGAAGTGGACCGCGAGACCGGGGAGACCCACATCAAGCGATATGTTGCCGTCGACGATTGCGGTGAGATCATCAACCCGATGCTCCGAGATGGTCAGGTCCACGGCGGGATCGCGCAGGGAATCGCCCAGGCCCTTTGGGAAGAGGCGGTGTACGACGAGAACGGCCAGTTGCTGTCGGGTTCGTTGATGGACTATGCGATACCCAAGGCAAGCATGATGCCCCTTCTCGAACTCGGGCACACGGTAACGCCTTCACCGCATAACCCGCTTGGCGTGAAAGGTATTGGCGAGGCCGGGACGATCGCGTCAACCCCTGCCGTCGTTAATGCCGTCATGGATGCCCTCAGCCCGCTGGGCATCCACCACATCGATATGCCTTTGCGTCCGGCCAAGGTTTGGGCCTCGATTGACGCAGCATCGCACTGAGACCAGAACCTCGGGGGAGCGTGTGCCGGAACGGCGGCGTCTCGCCCCGATGCAGTGACAGCGTGACGCGCCCCGGCGACCCGAAAGGGCACCCGGGGCGAAGGGAGAAAAGCCAATGCATCCCGCACCGTTCGCCTACAAGGCGGCTCACTCCGTCGAGGAGGCCATCCACCTGTTGCGATCCCACGAGGACGCCAAGATCCTCGCCGGAGGCCATAGCCTGATCCCCGCACTCAAGTTACGCCTTACACAGCCTGCAATGCTCATCGACATCTCGAAAATCTCATCTATCCGAGGGATCCGCCGCGAGAACGGGAAACTCATCATCGGGTCTGCGACCACCCACCGGGAGATTGAGAAATCGCATCTCGTTGCCGAAGCCTCCCCACTGCTCGCTTCACTGGCGCCGCAGATTGGTGACGTGCAGGTTCGCCATCGTGGAACAATCGGCGGAAGCCTCGCTCACGCAGATCCCGCCGGTGACTGGCCGGCGGCGGCCCTCGCCGTCGACGCCGAGTTCGTCATCGCGGGAGCTCACGGGACACGGACGGTCCATGCGTCTGAATTCTTCACCGGAATGCTGACCACGGTGATCCATCCAGACGAGATCCTGTCGGAGATCCGGGTTCCTGATGACGGCACGCCGGGTATCTATCTCAAACATCGCAACACTGCCTCCGGGTACGCAACCGTCGGTGTCGCCGTGACGGCCACCCACGACCACGGTCAAATCGGCACAGTCACCATTGGGGTCACCGGTGCGACCCCGGTTGCATTCAGGGCATCCGCTACCGAACACGCCTTGAATGGTCACGCAGTCTCAGCCCAACTCCTCGACGAAGCCGTTGCGCACGCTGCCGATGGCCTGGAATGCCTGTCTGACATCCACGCACCGTCGGCCTACCGTTCGCAACTGGTGAAAGTCCTGATGCGACGCGCCCTGGGCAAGCTACTCCACGTCTGATCGTCCCAATCAAAGCAGGTAGAGCATCGCGTGGTAGTGGTCCAGTAATCACGCACGCGATGACCCGTCACGGCCTCTGAAGTTCCTGCGGGAGAGTTCCATGCGAGTTGACGGCACGTTCTCTTTCAACGCCAACCCTGAAAAAGTGTGGGACGTGCTCCTTGACCCGGAAGCGCTCAAGGCTTGCATTCCCGGGTGCCAGTCAATGACGTTGACCAGTGCAAACACTTACGTGATAACGCTCACGATCGGTCTTGCCCAGTTCAAGGGAACCTACGACGGAAACGTCAGCATTCAGGATGCACACCGACCCTGCCAGTACGAGATCCGCGTGGATGGAAAGGGGCGCCCTGGTTGGGTTCGGGGGGTTGGCAAGATCAAGCTCGTCGATGCAGGCAACAGCACTACCACGGTCGAGGTCGAGGGAGACGCCACGATCGGAGGCCCGGTCTTCTCGATCGGTAGCCGGTTTGTCCCACCAGCAGCCAAACTGCTCATGAACCAGTTCTTCAACGCCATGAAGAAGCGCGTCGAAGAGACCCCAAGCTGAGCCGTCGGGAGCAAATCAAAACTAGAAGCTCAGGAGCCAACTTTCGCCAATCCCAAGCACGTGCACCTGTGCTTGCACGCCCTGCCGGGCAATCTCGTCAACGAAGGTTGCCGGATCGACGGTGTTGTTTGCCATCACGCCATAGTGCATCGGGATGACCCGCTTGGCCCCGGTCTCGCCGGTCAATCGGGCCGCGTCTCCAGCCGACATGTTTCCCATCCTTCCATTGATGCACACGCAAAGAAGGTCGACATCCCGGGTCACTTCACTCGCTAGGTCGGAGTGGTAGAGCGTGTCTCCGGTGACATAGGCGCGAAATGGGCGGGTGCCATCCCCGACGTGGAACACGAACCCGCACGGGTCGCCAGAGTGGTCGGCAAAGACGATATCGGCATGGACGTCACTCATCGGTTGGCGCATCCCTCGCACCGACACGTTGCGATCACCAACAACCACCGTCTGGACACGCCTTGAGGCGACACTTGCGTCATCACGAATGATTTTCACCGCTTCGTCACAGCCGTAGAAGCGAGCCTCGGGAGACGCCCCCGCAATCGCCTGCAGAGACACTGGATCGGTGTGATCACTGTGTGAATGCGTGCACAGCACGGCGTCGCACATCACCGTTCCCGGGTCGACCGGTGGCGGTCCAAGTCGTACCGCCGGTCCCTGCCGACCGAAATCAGACAGGTACGGATCCACAAGCCAGATGACCCCGTTTGGCGATCGGAACGCAAAGCCACCCTGACCAAGCCACCTCACCGCGACTTGTCCGGGCTGGGGTTCAAGCGTGATTGGCGGTACCGCGATCAATTCCAAACCTCCAAACCCGTCGACAGTCACGCACAAACGGTGCGACTACGTTGTCAGTGAACCTGCTTTGCAATCAGTGCACGACCCTCTTCCGTCGCCGCCCACTCCTGGATGTCCTTGAGTTCCCAAGTCTGACGTCCCTGGGCATCGACGGTCGCTCTCGGAATCTTGCCCTGTCCGGCCCACCAGATCAGGTTGTTCCTGGTGGCGCCCAATGCTTGTTCCATGTCCTGGATAGTCAGCAACCTGGTCTGCTTAGCAATTGTCATTCTCTCGTTTTCCTCACTCGCGCGCTTGAAAGCGCGCCGTTGAGCCCCTGAAGCATCAGACTACCAGTGGCGCATTAGGCCGCAACCACCTTCAACCCCACAGGATGCTAGCGACGCCACGCACATGACGCATCCGGAGGGAAAATCGCAATACAATCGCCGTGCAGGAGACGGTGAAACCCGTGGACAACGGCCCCCTGGCGAGAACCGCCGCGGTTCTGGTGATTATTGCCACTGCAGTCTGGTTGTTCCAGTGGTTGTGGGTTGTTGCGACGCGGTTCGCTGACATCCTCCTGCTCTTCCTACTTGCCTGGCTTCTATCGTTCGTCCTCTGGCCACTTTGCAGGCGTCTCGAACGAACCGGCCTCAACCACGCCAGTGCTACGGCAACCGTCTATCTGGCCGTCGTGTTAGTCATAGTCGGCGGAGGCGTCTGGGGCATCCCGGCTCTCATCGATCAGACCGTTCAATTGAGCACGAGCCTACCCGACCTCGCCTCAGGCCTTGGTGTCCGAGCTGAACTGGTCAAGGAAACGCTCATCTCGTATGGCATCGCCGAAGCGGCGCTTCTTGACGTCTCCCGCGCAGCAATCGCGCGCGCCGAAAGCGTTGGGACAATCATCCTTGGGAACGCCCTCTCCATTGCCACGGCAATTCTGGATGGCGTTGTCCGGGCCCTCTTCGTCCTGCTCTTCTCCTTCTACATCATGCTCGACGGAGACCGGTTCGGCGCGACGATGCGCACGCTCGCACCATCGAGGTACCGGCATGATCTGTCTTCGGCACTGGACCAGGTTGACCGGACTTTCGGGGGCTACGTCCGAAGCCTTCTCGTTCAAGCCATCGTCTACGCGATTGGAAACGCCGCGATCATGTTTGTTGCCAAACTTCCGTTCGTCCTCGTTATCAGCATCCTCGCGGGCATCGCGATGCTGCTACCAGTGATCGGCCCAGCAATCGCTGTCGTCCCTCCCTTGGTCCTTGGTCTGGTCACGACACCCGCATCCATTTGGTGGATTGCATTGTCACTGCTCGCATTGCAAGTTGCCGTTGCCAATGTGCTGGCGACGCGCCTCATGAGCAAGTCAGTGGGCGTCCACCCACTCGTCGTCTTTGGGGCTGTTCTTGTCGGGTCAAGGATTGGAGGGCCATGGGGCGCAGTCTTCGGGGTGCCAATCGCCGCAATCCTTGCAATCCTCGGGCGCGTCCTGTTTGAGCGCGTCGTTACCCAGACGCCCCTCTTCCGGTCCGGAAGCTATCGGACAGTAACCCGCGATCCAGACGAACTGACGTCAAGTACGGACCCCCTTAGGGCCACTGGCATGCAACAATGAAACCAGTGGGGGAGTCAGACGGAACCCCCGCCGCATGGCATTCGCTTGGGTCACCCATCGCGGTATGCACGCGTTCGATTGGTGGGGGCGGCATACTGTCCAACCGGTAGCGGCAACGCCCGTGCCAAGCATGAGGGGAACTCATGGCGATCCTTCTTCGCCTTCTGCGATTCGCGTACAAGTATCAATGGCTCACGCTGATTGGGTATCTCTGCCTGATCGGGACGATCATCCTGAACCTCGTTCAGCCGTTGATCTTCCGCCAAGTCATCGACGTAGGCATCGGGGAACGCAATTCCACCGTCCTGTTGGAAATGGCATTCGCCATTGTCGTGGTGAACGTTGTCAGCAGCTTCTGCGGTTTTGGCATGTCATATTGCAATGAATACGTCAGCCAGCGAGTTGCTTATGACATTCGCAATGACCTGTACGACCACCTCCAGAGGCTGTCGTTCGCATATCACGACCGTGCGAGCACCGGCGAACTGATGAGCCGAGTGACTTCCGATGTTGAACACAGCCGTGTCTTTGTCGGCACTGGTGTCCTGCAACTGGTGAACACCGTAATCCTCTACGTTTCCATCCTCGCAATCATGTTGAGCCTCAGTTGGGAACTTTCGCTGGTCTCGCTCGCGACACTCCCCCTGATTGGCATCACCGCCGTCCAATACGGCTCGCGCGTGCAGCCAATGTTCCGCCGAGTTCAGCGCCAGTGGGCCGTACTCACCGCCGTCCTGCAGGAAAACATCACGGGTGTCCGGGTCGTCAAGGCATTTGCCCGGGAACCGTTCGAAGTCTCCAAGTTCAAGACGGAAAACGACGCGTTTCTTGAACGGAACGTCGCGACCACGCGCCTTCAGTCACTCGTCTTCCCAATGATGGTCTTCATCAGCAGCATGGGCACTGTCGCCATCCTCTGGTACGGAGGTCTTCAAACCATCGATGGACAACTCTCCGTCGGAAGCCTGATCGCATTCAACAGTTACCTGATGCGCCTTGCCGGTCCCACCAGGCAGTTCGGTTCGATTGTTGCCTGGGTTTCCAGAGCCATCGCATCGGGCGAACGCCTTTTCGAAATCCTCGATATCCCATCTCCGGTGCGCGAGCGTCCCGGACTTCCCGCACGCTCAACCATCGATGGTCGGGTTACCTTTGAAAATGTCGCGTTCAGTTACGGACAGGCATTTGCTGCCATACCGGGCTACGGTGCAGCCACCGAGAACTCCGCCTTCAAGCCCATCGTTCACGCGCGTGATCGACAAGACCGGACCCTCCTGAGAGGAACGGGCGCCTCTCCAGCATCGGTCATCCAGGACATCAGCATTGAGGCAAACCCGAACGAAGTCGTCGCGCTCATCGGTCACACCGGATCTGGCAAGTCGACCCTGACCAGCCTTATTCCACGCTTCTACGACGTATCAAGCGGGTCGGTGAAAGTCGACGGCATAGACGTCAAGGACTATCGCCTCGCGGACTTGCGCCGAAATGTCGGGATCGTGATGCAGGAGACACTGTTGTTTTCAGCATCGGTCGCTGAAAACATCGCCTTCGGCAACGTCGAGGCTTCGATGGCCGATATCGAACGTGCGTCACGTGCAGCCCAAGCGTACGAGTTCATCAGGGATCTCCCGGAACAGTTCGAAACCAAGATTGGCGAACGTGGTGTCAACTTGAGTGGCGGGCAACGTCAGCGCCTTGCGATCGCCCGAGCCCTCCTGATCGATCCGCGCATCCTGATCCTCGACGACGCGACCGCCTCCGTCGACATGAAGACGGAATTCCAAATCCAGGAAGCCCTGCGCGAGCTCATGGCCGGCCGGACCACCTTCATCATTGCCCAGCGATTGTCCACCATCACCCACGCCGACCAAATCCTGGTTCTCGACCACGGTCGGATTGTCCAGCGCGGGACCCATCTGGAACTAATCACTGTGCCAGGCCCGTACCTAGACATCTACGACATGCAGCTTCGAGACCAGGATGAGGCACGCGATGCTGCGAACCGGGAAAGCGCATCGTCACCAACCGTGATCAAATGACAACGACTGATCAGGCCTCCACATGACATCCCAGAAGCCACCACCGGCCAAGCCGGCCAAGCCACAGACCCCACCGCCATCGAGCCACCGTCGCGAAGATGACGACGATGAGGTTCTTGGCAAGGCATACGACCATCGGATCGTTGAACGCACCTGGGTCTTCGTGCATCCATACCGGATCCAGCTCCTCTGGTCGTTGGCCCTTATGATCTGCATCGCGATTGGCAATCTTGCAGGGCCGTACCTGATCAAGATTGCAATCGACGACGCGATCGCCACTAGCAACCTGACACTCCTCGCCGTAGCGGCGATTGGCTATGTTGCAGCATCGCTGCTTATCTGGGTTGCCACCTATGGCCAGTCGTACATTATGAGTTGGGTCGGGCAAACCGTCCTGTTCTCAATGCGCCGCGACCTTTTCCTGCATCTGCAAAGACTCAGTTTCAACTTCTACGACCGCATGGAAGCCGGGCGGATCATGTCGCGCATGACGGGGGATGTCAACGCGCTCAATGACTTCCTGACAAGCGGCATCGTCTCCACTGCCAGCGATCTCTTCGTCCTCGTAGGGATCGTCCTGCTGATGTTCGCCCTGAATTGGAAACTAGCCCTCGCGACCATGATCGTCGGACCGATCATTGGATTGGTCACACATCTCTACCGGAAACGGTCCCGAAACCTCTACCGTGAAGTCAGGTGGCAGAACTCAATGGTCACCGCATACCTCGCGGAAAACATCTCTGGTGTCCGCGCGGTGCAAGCCTTCAGCCGCGAAAACCTGAACCAGGATCGCTTTGATGGAGTGAACCGGGAGAACCTCAGACGGTTGATCCGGGCGACCACGTTCTCCGCCGGTTTCGGGCCGATCATCACGTTCATTTCGACGGTTGCAACTGTGCTGGTCGTGTGGTTTGGCGGAATGCTGGTTCTCAGTGGTGAGATGACCCTCGGATCACTTTGGGCATTTCTGGCGTACGTCGGCCGCTTCTTCGAACCAATCAGTGACTTGTCAGCCCGGTACAACTCGATGCAGGCCGCCATGGCGGGTGGCGAACGCGTCTATGCACTCATGGATACTCCGGTTGCTGTTCAGGATCGAGAAAATGCCTATCAATTGGGTGAGATCTCCGGTTCGGTGAAATTTGACGATGTCATTTTCGAGTATGTGCCCGACCGGCCGGTCCTCAGGGGCATCTCACTTGAGGCGACGCCGGGGGAGGTAATCGCCCTCGTTGGTCACACTGGTGCCGGGAAGTCAAGCATCATCAACATTCTCCTGCGCTTCTACGACATCAAGGATGGATCGATCACCATCGACGGTCACGATATCCGTGCCGTCACCATGGCAAGCCTCAGGAGACAGGTTGGCCTCGTGTTGCAGGAGCCGTTCCTGTTCTCGGGAACAATCCGGGACAACATCAGGTACGGCAAACTCGAAGCGAACGATGACGAGGTAATGGCAGCGGCCCGTGCGGTCAACCTGCACGATTTCATAGTCGGCCTTCCCCTCGGGTATGACACCGAAGTCAACGAGCGAGGCGCATCGCTGTCACAAGGTCAGAAGCAGCTGATCAGTTTCGCGCGCGCGCTCATCGCCGATCCGCGCATCCTGATCCTCGATGAAGCGACTGCCTCAGTTGACACCGCCACCGAAAAGTTGATCCAGCACGGGCTGGACACCTTGATGCGCGGACGCACGAGTTTTGTAATCGCCCACCGGCTTTCAACAATCAAGGCGGCGTCCCAGATCCTAGTGATGCGTCAAGGCCTCATCATCGAGAGGGGCACGCACAACGAATTGCTCGCACAAGAGGGGTACTACTACAACCTCTACCGCATGCAGTTCCGTGAAGGTGGTGCCAACGACGACCACGCGCCTGTCGACGCGACATCATCCGTGTCGCTTCCGCATGCGTGAAAACAACGCGAAAACCAGTCCTGCCAAGCGGATGACAGGCGCCACTGTGCTACACTCCGCCCTGCGCGCCCGTAGCTCAGGGGATAGAGCGATTGCCTCCGGAGCAATAGGCCGTAGGTTCGAATCCTACCGGGCGTACCACTAAGTTCATGATCGCCGCTTCCGTGACGGAAGCGGCGTCTGTCGTTTTGGGATGCCGTGATGGCCACCCGGATCAACATGTTGCAACCGTCACGATGTCGGCAACGCAGGAGAAATGCAATGTTTGCGCTAGAGGATGAGTTCGGTGACGTCATTCGCAAAGCCCGGTCAGGTCTTGGCCTTGAAGTTGCTACCGTCGCCACCGCATGTGGCCTCACCGAACGAGACGTGAAGTCGATGGAGGTCTACACAAGGCGACCTTCCGATGTGGAAGTCGATCGTCTAGCCTCGACCCTCGGCTTGCGCGCTGGAGCGCTTCGGGCACTCGCAAGCGAGTCAATCAGCGCTCCGGACGGACCCTGGCAAGTTGGTGACCTGACCGTCCAACGCGAAACAACGCACTATCCTTCGCATTGCTACTTGATCGGCCTTCCAGGCGGCGCGTGCGTGATTGTCGATCCGGGTGATAACGACGTCGTGGATGCAATCGCAAATGCGTCCAGACAGTCCGGAAGGCACCCGGTTGCGATCCTTGTGACCCACGGGCACGGCGATCACACGGGGGGGGTGGTCGCGCTCCAAAAAAATCTGCGGGTGCCAGTTCACATCCATGAGGCGGACGCAGCAAGTGTCGAAGGGGTACCGGCAAGCGACCTGCGTACCTTCAACGACGAGGGCGTCAACGTGGCAATGGAAGGCCTTTCGTGGCGCGCCTTGCCCACACCTGGCCACACCGCCGGAAGCACGACATTTGTCTTCACGTCCGGAAATGCCAGTGCGGGCTTTTGCGGAGACACCCTGTTCGCCGGATCAGCTGGAAGCGCCCGCGCTGGTTACGACCGACATCTCGATTCGTTGCGCAAACGCCTGGCGACATTGCCACCGCAAACTGTGCTCTATCCCGGCCACGGTCCAGCAACGACGGTTGCCGACGAGTGTGTGCACAACCCGTTCTTCCCCGCCTGACATCGGGTCCTGCCAGACACCTGGTGTGGCAGGAATGTCCTAGCCGAACTCCCTGCCACCGCAGCAACTACTTGTGGGTCATCACGAAGACACCGTCCCAGTGTTCACCCGGGGGATCTTCTGCCATCAGTTCGCACCGTTCAATGTAAACCATCGTCGGTCCGTCATCGGAATAGAGGTCCAGCAATGCCTCAAAGTGCTCCTTGGCGGTTTCAAAATCCCGGGCGCGGTACAGGCGGATGGCTTCGTCCCAACCCTTCAGAAACCCGTCGGGGCGCTTCAATGCCGGTGCCGGTTCCTCGTCTACCGGATGGAACACCTCGAAGATCGCCGTAGGTTCTTTCTTGCCCTTGACCGCAATAAGGTCGAGATACCTACACACCCACCGATCCTTGACGATCGCATGAGTGTACTCCGTCACGATGATGTTGGTCCCGTACTCCTTGTTCACGCCCTCGACACGTGACCCAAGGTTGACCGTGTCTCCCATCACGGTGTAGTCAAATCGCATGGTCGAACCAACGTTGCCAACCGTCATCGGGCCAGAGTTAATCCCAACGCCGACGTTCAGTTTCGGCAGGCCCCGGGCCATCCAGATGACCTGCAACTGGTGGAGACGCTTGACCATGTCGTAGCCGGTACGTACGCCCAGCATCGCATGGTTTTCCTGAATCAATGGCGCACCCCAGAAAGCCATGATGCAGTCACCCATGTACTTGTCGAGGACGCCAGCCTGCACGTAGACGATGTTGGTCATTTCAGTCAGGAATTCGTTGAGAAACGCAACCAGGTCTTGCGGGTCCATCTTTTCCGATACCGACGTAAAACCGCGGATGTCAGAGAAGAGGACCGTCATGTCCCGCTTCACGCCTCCCAGTTCGAGATGGTCCGGGTCCTTGAGCACCTCGGTCATGACCGCGGGTGACAGATACTTGCCCATGACCCCGCGTGTCGCGCGCGCCTCCGCCTGTTCAAACACCACTCGGTAGAGGATCACTCCAAGGTAAGCCGTCAGCAGCGCCACCCCGGGAAAGACGTTGTTCCATACCGTGAAAGTCTCGGCACGTCCCATCACACCCTCCGCCTCCGTGCCGTGCCATATGTTGGCAACGACGTAGAGTAGGAAGACAAATAGGATCCCGATCGACCCAAAAACAGGCGGGAAGAAGGGCAATACGACGCCAGCCATCAGGGTGAGGCCCAGAATGATCGCAATGGTCGATTGGGTCGTCTGCGGAGCCAGATACGCGCCTCTCAGGAGCATCTCAGCTGTCTGGGCATGGATCTCGACGCCGGTCATCTTGGCGCCAGATACCGACGTCGGCGCGAAGTAGTCGTCCGCAAAACCTATCGCCGTAAGCCCGACGAAGACGATCTTGTCCTTCACCTTGGCACGATCAAAAGAGCCCTTCACAACGTCGGCGAATGAGACCGACGCGACGGGGCCAGGTCCGATTTCCTTGGTCAGGTGCGAGGGCTTGCCAAGGAAATTGACAATCGCAAGGCCATGGTTGTCGACGGGGACCGGACGACCAGCGAAGTACAGGTAGCCAGGCCCGCTCTGGTCGACGGCCTTGGGACGGCGGAGGTACGACGCCGCTGCCTGCAACGGAAGCCCGTTTACCTCGACACCCTTCATCGTTGCGACCAGAGGCATTCGGCGCACCGAACCATCCGAATCGACGTATGGATGGACATGGCCGAGCGCCGTAGCGCTTTCCGAGAACTCAGCGATTGGTGGAATCGTGTCCTGGTACTTGATGTTCTCGCCGGGAAGAAGAGGCGATGGTTCGGGCGGGCTTCCGACCGTCGCAAGGATGATCTGTACGCCACCACCAGCTCTCTGTCGCGCGTAGTCCATCGCATCAGAAAACGCCTTGTCTTCCGGACACGGCTTGGGGACAGTCGCCGGGCACCCGGGAGCGTCAAACAAGATGTCGTAAACAACGACGCGCGCACCCGCATCCGCGAGATTCTTCAAGGCCTGCGCGTGGAGCGTTCTGGGCCAGGAGAATACGCGCCCGTACTGTTCCTTGAACGCAGCAACCGACGGTTCGTCGATTGGCATCATCACGACCTTGTCAGCGGTCAGGCCATCGCGAGAACGAAACAGGATCGCGTCAGTGACAAGGTTCTGGATGTTGTTCAGCGGTGAGAAGTATCCGAAGTTCAGCGCAAGGCTGAACACCCCACCGATACCCAGTGCCAGAAGAACACAGATGACGAACCGCTTCCGTGCCCTAGCGGCCATACGTCAGACTCCTTCCGCTTCCTAGAGAGGGCCCCAGGGATCAGTCCTTACGTGGGTTGGCAAGCGTCCTTCCGATCAATGATGCAGTGCGTGGGACAACGGTTCCGGGCGACCGTGAACCGTCCGGGCAACTGCGACGATGGCTTCGACTGCTTGATTGATCGCCAAGGCATCAGTGCTTATCACTAAATCATAGGCTCGCGGATCCATCCAATCACTATGGAAGAACTCCGCATGGAAATCACGGCTATCGCGATCAGACTCGTGAACCCGATGCCGAGCCTCCGACGGCGACAGATGCGATGCATTCATCACCCGCGCAATCCGCGTTGCCTCACTTGCAAGGCAAAGCACCCTCAGCACCCCTGACTGGTTGGCGAGTGACACATGGCCCGCACGTCCGACGATCACCGCATCCTGGGCCGCGGCGATGGCTCGAATGGTTCTTGTCACCAAAGTCGCGTACGCCTCAACTGCCCAGAACCGCGCCGAAGCGAGCCCGGTGCCCCGCGCGCTTACCGGCCCCGTCGGCGGGTACACGTCGTCGATAACGTCCGAAACCTCGAGATCTATCGGGGGCATCGGGACGAGTCTCCAGAGGTCTGAAGGCCGGCGAAGGAGGCCACGCCCACGCTCATCCAAGCTGCCAACGGCATCGACCGGCACTTTACCGCGATCAGCTGCCATCTCCAGCAGCTTCTCATCAAATAGCGCGAAGCCAAGGAGTTCGGAGACGCCCGCCGCAATCTCCTCCGCACCGCTGCCGATGGGTCTCGCAATGGTGACGACGGGCATATGGTAGCTCAGCCTCTCGAAACGATTATACGCTTGCCCCCTGATGATCATGAAGGCAGGTCTTCGGGGCAATCCGCTCCATTGGTTGGTCATGGAGCAGCCAAAGCGCGTTACTGCCCAGAGGCACGCTCCAACTCACGCAGCCGTTCGTCGAGCGAGCGAAGCTCAGTGCCGAACCGCGAAAAGTCACCGGCTTTCAGCGCGTCAAGCGCGCGGTCGTACGCAGACCGTGCATCCCGGACGGTCTGACGACTCACGGGGGCCGAACCCGTGGCGGAGGTGGAAGGGAGCGTCGTTGGAACCGGCGTCACCGCACCCGTCTTCGTTGGCGCGGGTGTAGTCCGGGCCGCCGGGGTTGCCACACCCGTGCGAGCGGTCGTCCCTGAGATCCCCGTCATGATCGATGGGGAAACCACCGAACCTCCTGGAGGTACCTGAGAGCCGTCAGTCACGAACAATTTCGTCAGACCTTCCTCCAAAGTCGGTTCCATGATGACTCGGTTGCCAGAGGCAACAACCACCCGTTTCAACTCGGGCATCTTGGATGTCTCGGCCTGCAGGTAGATTGGCTCGACGTACAGCGTTGAGGCCCCTATCGGAATTACCAGTAAGTGGCCCCGAATGACCCGAGACCCTTGCTGGTTCCACAGCGTGAGTTGCGACGAAATCGCCGGATCCTGATCTATCCGCGCGTCAATTTGTGCCGGCCCGTAGACAAGACGGTCCTTCGGGAACTTGAACAAGACCAACTTGCCGTACTCTGCCCCGTCTGATCTGGCCGCCAACCAGGCAATCATGTTGTCACGGTTCGACGGCGTGAATGGCAGCATCAGGAGGAACTCCTCGCGGGTCTCCCCCGGAATCCTCATCGTTACGTAGTACGGCTGCACTGGCTGACGCCGGTCGCCGACGATCTCGGCTGCGACAGTCCACACGTCCTCACCGTTGTAGAACACTTGTGGATCTTGCACGTGATAGGTGTTCAGGACATTTGATTGAACCTGAAACATGTCCACCGGATACCTGAGATGTGACCTAAGCGCGGCTGGCATCTCAGAGATTGGCCGGATCAATGTCGGGAACATGCGTGCATAGGCCAGCACGATCGGGTCGGTTGTATCGACCAAATAAAAAGTCACAGTGCCGTCGTATGCATCGACTGTGACCTTCACGCTGTTCCGAATGTAGTTGTAAATCCGGGGCATCGTGAACGTCGGGGCAACCGCCTCACGCCCGGCGCCAGACGTTCGCGCCGTGTCTGACGCCGACCCGCCTCGGAGCGTCGAGGGATCGGCATCGGTCCCACGTTCCACGGTTCGCTGCGCATAGGGATACCGGTCAGACGTCGTGTACGCGTCAATGATCCAGACGAGACGACCCTCCGCCGCCACGATGTACGGATCGCGATCAAGCTTAAGGAACGGCGCGAGACGGCGCACACGATCCCTCACCATTCTGCGCATCAGCAATTGGCTGTCAGACGTCAGGTAACTGCTCGCAAGCATGTTGAGATCGCCGAGGTTCCACGCCAAGGCGAGCCGTCGCCACCACGACGCCATCCGGATGCCACCCGTCCCGGTGTACGTCGAGAAGACGTTCTGATCGCCGCGCGGATAGTCAAACTCTTCGGCCTTGGTATTCACCACTACGTAACTCGGTGTCTGCTCACCGAAGTAGATCTCGGGGCGGTCGATCGTAATGCCCCCATTCGGGGGAACATCCTTCACAAGGAAATTCGGCATCCCTTCAGGGGTCACCTCGTTCACTGGACTTACGACCACACCGTAGCCGTGGGTGTACTGCAAACGCTGGTTCACCCATGTCTGCGCCTGCGCGCCGAGACGATCAATCGCCAACTCACGCGCACTCAACATGACTTGGCGAAGGACTGGCCTGCCGTCTACCTCCGCGTTTCCGGACGCTGCCCGCGCCGGTATGGGATATCGGTCAATATCAACATCATCAAAGACGTAATACGGCCGGATGCTTTGTAACTGGTTGTACGTGTCCTTCAAGGGTCGATGGTCCCAAAGGCGGATGTTAGCCATGGTCTGGGCAGCATCACGCAGGTCTTCGGGTCTGATCGTCTCTTCGGCCGGATAGAGCTGCTCGGTGATGCCGTCGAGCCCGTACGCCCGCCTTGTGAATGCGATGTTGTTCGCTATGTACGGCTTTTCCTGGGCAATCTCTGCCGGTTCCACCTGAAGCTTCTGGACAAGGACTGGCAGAAATCCACGTCCGAGCACCAACACAGCAACAAAGAGCGCAGCACCAGGAACCAGCAGCGAGAGGTTGCGTCGGAAAATACTCGCAATGAGCAAGACAGAGCCAAGCCACAACGTAAGTGCAAGTGCCTGCGTGGCAGGGAGCCGAGCGTAGATATCGGAGTAGAAGGCACCAACCATCCGGTCATTCCGGGAAGTCAGGACGTCATATGTGCCAAGCCACATTGACACTCCCCAGAGTGCAACCAGTCCGGCAGTTGCAGCGAGCAGATGCGTCCGCATCGGGCGTGCCCGAGTGTCAAGGTAAAAGCGGACTCGCTCGAACGTCGGGTCGACCGCAAACAGCGCCACCGCATACACGCACGACGCAGCCACCGTTCCGATCATGAGCCCGAAAAAAAGCCAAGACTGACCCAAGCGCAACACCGGGATCTCGAATACATAGGTAGAGACATCGAGGCCAAACAGCGGGTCTTTGACACCGAAGTCGCTCGCGTACCAGCTTCGCGCGATCAATTCCCATGCATCTCCGCCCCCAAGCCCCAAAACGATCGATGCCACCGTCGAAGCCGTGACAACCCATCCTACGGGAACCCGCTCGATGCCTTGACGCAACGCATCCGGGCCTCCAATTGCCGACGCGAGGTCGGCAAACGGTCGGGGCCCATCCGCGCCAGTCCCCATGCCAAGCCCACCGCCGAACACTGAGGGGGAACTAAATGGTCCACGACCGAACCCGCCAATTTCGATGACACGCGCCGGAAATCGGCGAAGGGTCCGGCGCGCGACCAAAAGCGCGATTACCAAGTTGGGAGTAATCAGTAGGAAGCACAGAACTGACGTGGCGGCAATCGTCGCGAGGCGAAGGCCAATCGTAGTCAGGAATACCGAAGACTGCCCCATGGTAGAAAACCACAGGTAATCAATATAGAGTTGAATGATCCGGTTGCCGAACGGCAACACCAGCAGCAAGACGGCAACCAGACTGATGATCAGGCGCTGCGATGGACGAAGCATCCAGTTGGGCCTTCCAGAGCGTACACACGAAACACGATTTGCCCTAAGTGTGCCCGAAGACGCATCGATTCCGCCGTGACACCCATCCGGCTCAGCAAAATCACAAAGACATTCCGGAGCGGGCTGGCGCCCGCGCAATCGATGCCCCTCGTCGCGGCTGAATGCCGAAGCCTAGAGGTGGCCGACTGCCTCCTCTTTGAGGCCAAGGTGGTGGCCGAACTCATGGTAGACCGTCCGCACTATTTCAGCACGAACATCCTTCCGATGACGACACACGCGAAGTATCGACCGCCGGAAAATCACAAGCATGTCCGGCGCAGAAGCCGACTGCGAAATCCCACGATCAGCAACCGATAGCCCCCGGTACATCCCGAGGAGCGAACGGCGTCGACAAGACCCAAACATCACTGCCTCAAGCCTCGGAGCCACACGTTCCACGCTGACGACGAGCGACGAGACCTCAGTTGCAAATGGTTCCGGCAAAGATCTGATCGCCGTCCGAACCTCGCGAGCAAACCGTGTCGCGCTCATGCGCAGTTTGAAGGGTTGAGACGGCATGGATTAGGGTTTCCCCAAGGGGCGGACTGCCAGAGGCGTCCCGTCAATGCGCGCTTCAATTGGCCATGAACCAAGGACCTTCAGGGTCATGCTGGCCTGACGCATGGCTTCAAGCGCGTCTTGCACGATTGGGTCGTCGGGATGTCCGTCAAAGTCCACGAAAAAGTAATACTCCCAGAGGTCGCCACCTCGGCGAGACGGCCGAGACTCGATGTTCGTAAGGTTCAGGCCACGTTCGGCAAGCTGCCTGAGTACTTCATGCAATGCCCCCGGACGATGCTGAGTGACAAAAAGGATGGCCGTCCGGTCATTTCCGGTCGGAGCCCCGTAGGACTTACCAAGAACCACGAACCTGGTGGTGTTGTGAGCATGATCCTGGATCGACCGCACGAGAACCGGAATTCCAGCCTGGACCGCAGCCTCCTCGGTGGCAATTCCAACCCCATCCGTATCGGCGGCGGCTCGTTCGGCTGCACTTGCCGTCGAACTCGTTTCGACAGCCTGCGCATTCGGGATGTTTCGCGCGAGCCAAGCTCGACACTGTCCAAGCGCTTGCGGGTGCGAATAGACCCTCTGGGCTTGGTCGTACGGCCCATGGCCGACTAGGTGGTGCGTAATCTGGAGCCGGATTTCCGAACATATCTGCAAGGGTGACGCGACAAATAGGTCGAGCGAACCACCAACTGAGCCCTCGACACTGTTCTCGACCGGTACGACCCCGTAATCCACTACCCCACGCTCGGTCATCGCAAAGACCTCGTCAAAGTTGCGACACGGCACATACTCGACGAATGTGCCGAACCGAACCCTCGCCGCAACTTCCGCAGCTCGGTGGGAGAAGGTGTTCGCCGGTCCCAGATACGCAATCTTGTGCGATCGCTGCAGGTCACGGGAGGCCGAGAGAACCTCGCTCCAAATCGCACGAATGTGGTTGTCAGTCAGCGGTCCGGCACTCGCGGTCTGGGCGTTCCGGATTACTTCCTGTTCTCGTCCGGCCTGGTAAGTCGGAGCGTCATTGGCTCGCTTGACCCGCGCCACCTGAACGGACATCGAAGCGCGTCGGTTGAGGAGCACGATCAGTTCGAGGTCGATCGCGTCGATCTCCCGTCGGATACCTTCAAGCGTGGTGGGCAGCCCTGCTGGAGACCCGCCGGACGCATCCGCGCCCCCGGCATCCCGTTTGGCGGGCAGTTCAGGTTGCACTGCTGGCATGACACCGCGCATTCTAGCAACGCAAACCGGTTCAGTCGTTGCTCAACCGAGGGGAGAAGCTTCCGACCATGCCACGCACACTCCGACCAATCCTGGCCCTGACGATGGGTGACCCTGCTGGCGTCGGTGCTGAAGTTGTTGCCCGCACCGTCGTCGACCCAGGCATCCGTGACGCGTGCCAACCCATCCTGATCGGCAATGCAGAAATCCTGCGTCGCGCTTCGGTTTGGTGCCACCTTCAACTGAACCTTCACGAGGTCACCGATCCGAACCAAGGCTTCGACGGGCCAGACGGTTCAGTCGCAATCTACGACCCGGCAAAGGACGTGTCGACGTCGCTCATGCATCTGCCAGTCGGGAGGGTCAGTGCGGTCGCGGGGGACGCGTCAGTTCGCTATGTCATTGCTGCGATCGATCTCGCACTCGCCTCACAGGTCGATGGAATCGTGACCGCCCCTATCAATAAGGAGGCCATAAACGCCGCGGGGCACAGGTTCGCTGGTCACACTGAACTCTTGGCGTCACGGACCGGCGTGCGCGAGGCCGCGATGATGCTCGTCACCGGAACTCTTCGGGTCATTCACGTCACAACCCACGTCGCATTTGCTCGGGTCCCGTCGCTAGTCACGCCCGACCGGTTGGACGAGGTCATCAGCCTGTTCCACACCACCCTGCAGGCCCTCGGCATCCCGGCCCCCCGTATTGCCGTCGCTGGCCTGAACCCGCATGCAGGAGAACACGGTCTGTTCGGCAACGAGGATGCCGTAGTGATTGCCCCGGCAATCGGCAGGGCCGCCAGCCAAGGCATCGACGCCTCAGGGCCGTGGCCCCCTGACACGGTCTTCGCGCGTGCAGCCCGGGGTCAATTTGATGGCGTCGTGGCGATGTACCACGACCAAGGGCACATTGCCGTCAAGATGCTCGGGTTCGACGAAGGCGTCAACGTAAGCCTGGGACTGCCGATTGTCAGGACTTCGGTAGACCACGGCACGGCATTTGACATTGCCGGGCAGGGAACTGCACGCAAGAACTCGATGGTTGAAGCAACCCACCTTGCGATCCAGCTTGGCCGGGCTCGCCATGGGTAACGGTCTCGTCACACGCACACCGACAACTGTGACATTGCTCCTGATCCCGCGGCTACACTTTTAGGGGAGCGGTCTATTTGCTTCCCCGATTAAGCACTGCACAAGGCTTCGTTCTCAGGAGGGTACATTTCGATGGTTGTTGCACCGGCGAATACAGACAAGTCTCCCATCGGTGAAGCAAAGGACGTCATCAGCACCCGTGTGGCAACTGACGTGCGTGCCCCGCAACTGTCTGCAACCCGCGTGCGCACGGAAGTCATCCTTCCATTGCTCCCTGAATCCATAGACCGACAGGCATTTTCGCAGGATGCCCTCCTCAAATCAGTCTTGGCAGGCGAACGCCTCTCACCCGAAGGTGCACTCTGGCTGCTTCAGCATGGTGACACCGAAGCAATCAGGTCTGCCGCCGACCAACTCCGCCTTCGCAGGTTCCCCGACGACCGCGCCACCTTCATCATTGACCGGAACATCAATTACACGAACATTTGCGTCATCAAGTGTTCGTTTTGCGCCTTCTATCGGTTGCCCGGGTCACCCGAGGGGTACCGCCGGTCCACGGAGAACATCTTTGAACGAATCGACGAAGCGATAGCGCAGGGCGCGACCCAAATCATGTTCCAGGGGGGTCACGACCCAGAGCTTCGTATTGAGTACTACGAGGAGCTGTTCCGCTCCGTCAAGGCCAAGTACACAATCACCTTGCATAGCCTCTCTCCATCCGAAGTCCACCACATTGCGAGGTATTCGCGCCTGACCATCGCCGAAACCCTTCGCCGCCTTAAGGCAGCCGGTCTCGACAGCCTTCCGGGCGGTGGTGCTGAAATCCTGACCGAGCGGGTGAAGCAAGCAATCAGCCCACTGAAGAACAGCGCGGCCCTCTGGATCGAGATCATGGACGAGGCACACCGTCAGGGCCTCCGAACCACCGGCACCATGATGCTCGGGCATTTGGACACACTGAAGGACAGGGTCGAACATTTTGCTGCGCTTCGGGATTCGCAAGACCGTTCACACGCGAGCTTCGGCCGGGACAGTGGCTACCGTGCCTTCATCCCTTGGACCTACCAGCCAGATAACACCGCTTTGGCCGTCCAAGCGCCAACCCGCGCCACATCCGAAGACTATCTCCGCACCCTTGCTGTCTCACGGCTCTTTTTCGACAACGTCACCCACATCCAAGGCTCATGGCTTACGGTCGGAAGAAGCACTGGCCAGACAAGCCTCCGCTACGGCGCTGATGATTTGGGATCGATCATGCTCGAGGAAAACGTCGTGTCAGCCGCCGGGGTGGTCGAAAAGTGCATGACAAACAACGCAATGATCGAGCTGATCGTGGAGGCGGGCCGCCTTCCCGCACGCCGCGATACCACGTACCGTTTGCTGGAAACCTATGACGTGGGGGACGACGGATCGTTCATTCCCGCGCCCGTGCCCGAATCAACCATCGCATACTAAATCGAGACAGAAGGTTGAAAGCACCGGCTTGCGATCAGCGCCGTCTCCGGTTACTCGTGCTAATCAACGAACGTGAACGTCGGCATCGCCCTCAACAGGCCAGCGCCGTGAGCACGCTCGAGATAGGCTTGGAGGCCTAGTTTCCCCGCTTCGCCCATGTTGACGGACAAGTCATTGACGTACATGGCCACGAACCGATCCACCAATGGCGTTGTCAGGTCGCGGGCGTACTGTTGCGAGAACTCAAGCGCCTGTGGCCGGTGTGAAAAGCCATACGCGATGCTCTGCTTCAGGTGGCTGGACACCATTGCAATCGTCTCGTCGCCGAGCGATTTGCGCACTGCAACCAATCCAAGGGGCAAGGGCAATCCCGTTTCAGCATGCCACCATTCGCCAAGATTCCAGACCTGCACAAGTCCCACCTCGCCGTGGGTCAACTGGCCCTCATGGATGACAAGACCCGCAGAGACCGACCCTTCCTGCACGGCAGTCATGATCTGATCAAACGGCATCGGCACGGGTTCGAAATCCCGCAGGAACATACGCAACCCAAGATACGCGCTCGTCAGCAGACCGGGAATGGCTATTCGAGTGCCAACAAGCGACCCTACATCCACACGGGTGCGCGCAACCAGGCACGGACCATAGTTCCTTCCGAAACTCGCTCCGTGAGTGAAAACCGCGTAGCGCGAGCAGATCAGCGCAAAGGCATGCGCAGACACCGCCGAGACGTCAAGTTCGCCGGCCATTGCCTTCTGGTTCAGCGTTTGGATGTCATGTTGCACAACTGAATAACGAACCGGGCCGGTCTCGATTTTGCCCTCGGTCAAGGCATATGCCATAAATGCATCATCAGAATCGGGACTGTGCCCCAGCGTCACCGAGACACTCTGTCGAGAATTCGCTTCTATCATGGCGAGGGGCGACCCTTGTCGCGCGTGCGGCGCAAGAAAGGCGGAAGGCTGTCCATACCAGTTTCGTCGGGAAGGTACACCGCATCGGAGACCTGAAACGCAATCCGGCGCCGAGTGTCCCGAACGCGATGTTCTTCCCGATTTTGTGGTTGACCAACCGGTTCCACCGGAACATCATCGTCAAAATCGGTTGCAAGTGACTGCCCGAGCGCCCCCCTTACCGGAACAATTGGCTGAACGACTGTTTCATCTCCGTCGCCACCCCTACCCATGCCCCGGTTCCCATCGTGCTCGTCACGAACTGACCTGGTGAGATCCGTCGTCGGTCCTCGGTCCTTTGCACCTTGGCGAGTCTGGGTCGTCGACGGTGCACGCCTGCCAAACCGGTCGCGAGATGCGGTCATCCCGACTGTCGGCATGCCAGTCGCGATCAGAGTGACGCGCAATTCGGGCACCAGACCTGAATGAACTACCGCGCCAAAGAAGAAGTTGACATCCGATGCGCAGACGCCCTTGATGCGGTCGCAAATCTCCATGACCTCATGCAAGGGAATATCGGCCGGGCCGGTGATATTCAACAGAACCGACGACGCACCTGTGATTGACGTCTCTAGCAATGGGTTGGAAATGATGGCATCGATGGCCTGGGTAGTCCGGTTTGGACCCTGACCCTCACCAATCGCCATGACCGCGGTCCCAGCGTTGGTCATCACCGAACGGACATCCGCAAAGTCAAGGTTGATCAGACCGGGGATCGTGACCAGATCGGATATGCCTTGGACGCCATGTCGCAGCATGTCATCAGCAGCCTTGAACCCATCGGTCAGCTTGACACGGTGGTCAAGGTCAAGGAGGCGGTCGTTCGGGACTAAGATCAACGCGTCCACGACCTCGCGGAGCGCATCGACGCCCTCGTCAGCAAGCTTCCGTCGACGCATTCCCTCGAAGGTAAAAGGAAGCGACACCACACCAACCGTCAATGCGCCGGCAGCGTTGGCCCGCTGGCCAATCACCCGCGAAGCTCCGGTCCCTGTTCCCCCACCCATGCCTGCGGTGATGAACACCATGTCCGCACCAGCAACCAATGCGTCTATGTCCTCGACCACACTCTCGGCTGCGCGCATCCCGACCTCAGGGTTACCACCGGCACCGTCCCGAGCCGAACCCGGCCTGCCCAGATGCAGCCTGACCGGCGCCTCGCACCTGCCCAATGCCTGTGTATCCGTATTGACCGCGATGAACCGAACACCAGTGACCCCAGCCTCGATCATGCGAGTGACGGCATTGCCACCTGCCCCACCGACCCCAATGACGCGGACGTCTCCACCGAGACCCGGAGCTCCTGCAAGGCCGATGGGCATTACCGGGTCAGCCGGCGCCCGTCCAACACGGGCCGATGATCCAGCACCAGCACGCGAATTCATTGGCGTTGTGCGTTGGTCAGCCTTCATCGCGCCCAGTTCTCCATCCACACTCTCCCAAAAGGTCTTGCGCCAGTTGCAGTCACAAAACCTCCCCAAGCTAGCACGTTGCCGTGCCCGCGAATGGCAATTTCCACTGGAGAGGGGGGCAATTCCAAGCAAGGCCTGCGTCGCGCACAAACCCCGTCCAATGACTGGACATAATGCTATCACGAGACCCAAACGCCACTACTGGCAAACTCAGGCTGGACTTGCCCCTCAGGCATCCCCGTCCACACGGTTCAGTACAAGGCCCGCCGCTGGCTTGGGACAGGAATGTGTTGACCCCGAAGGCATTCGGCCCCCGGCATCCGCGACTGCGCAGACCTGACTGACCGTGGTCGGGCGTACGAGGATTGCAATCTCAGCCTCTCCGCGAGCCATCACCTCAACTGCGTCACGTGGATCGGGTGGGTACCGCAGGCGACGAACTTCCCCGGGATGCCCAACCTCATTCATGCGAAGCGTCAAATCCGACGCCATCCGGCACGACGAACAGCCAACCGAGACGACATCGATGTCTTGCCAAGCCGCTGCGTGTCCCACTTGACGCTTTCCTTGCGCACGGCGTCCGTCCGTCGGGACACCCTTCACCCACCATTGCGTGGGCACTGGACGCAAGGATGGGTTTCAGTCGAATTTGCCAACGCGCGTGCCAGTTCTATGGCAAGCACGTCCCGCACCTTTCCCTTGCCTGAGGCCGCGCAAGTTTGCATATTGCACATGACTTCTATGTGGCGCAAAACCGGACCAAGATCCATCCCCGTCGCACCGATCACATGGTCGTTTGGAAGGATCACCGGATCGCGATCGCGGGCATCGACAAGCAGCAGCATCGCGAACGCATCGTCAGCACTTAGATCCGGTTCCCCGCCTTGGGCGCGCACGGCCTTCCGCCCATCTTCTCAGTTGAACCGCAGTCTCAAACCGACGGTGTCCATCAGAGATGTAGACCGGACGTGACGCAAGTGCCTACCGAATGCGCCCGATACGAAGCGGATAAGTCACCGGCACGATCTGATGGATCTCATCACCGTCGTCTACCAAGGCCACCTCAGCCCCGGACCACGCGTCGGCGACGGCCCTCGGAAAACCACCTTCGTAGTCACAAACCAATCACAGTGGACTGGTAGTTTTCCCAGTGGCATCCAGCAACGCCAGTCGGTCACGCTTCGGACCCGCCCGGGTGTGTTCGGGGGGCGTTCGATGTTCTGGTTCCAGTCATGCAATCGGCATGCCACCGTGATGCCGTGCTTGGTATCGCGAACATGCTGAAGCCGGAATGTCAGGGCATGAAGGCGTATCGTTGCCGCGCCTCTCGACGAAGGACGCCCCGTGAGATTCAATCCGCAAGGCACGTCAACGCGTCGTCCCCTCTGTTTGGCAGCACCCGTGGATCTGTCGGTCCTCGGTTAAATTCGACCCTGATGATGTTGAAACGACGCCGCGCGTGATACTCTGCCCGCGTGTCTGGCCTGATGATGTCATTGGGCGGGCAGATTAGTTCCTGGGGTTCAACCCGTGCAGGGTCGTACCTGAAGCTACGAGAAGCCCGGACATCAGGCATGGCTGAACCACCGTCAACGCGCCGACGCAAGGTACCCGGGCGCAAGCTGCGCCTCGTTCGTCCCACCCGGCGCCCGTCGACTTCGACGGACGGTCGGTCTGACCCGGCAGCACCGGGCGCACGCCCTGTAACCGAACCAGTTTCGTCGTCCGTGGGCGGAACGTATCAACGCCAGTCCGAGCGCCCCGAGGACTGGGGGGTCATAGCGGCCCTCTACGACATTGAACACCCCACATGCCGTGGCGACGAAGCCCGATTCTGGCACGACCGCGCAACCGAGGCACGCGCAGTGGTGGTAGGCCCGGTTCTGGAGCTCGCGTCGGGAAGTGGACGTGTTTGTCTGGCCTTGGCCCGGAAGGGCCATCGCGTGACTGGCCTCGAACTGTCGTCCAGCATGGTGCAGCGCGCGACTGCTCGGTCTTCGAAGTTGTCGTCATCAATCCAAGACCGCGCCACATGGGTCGTTGGCGACATGACCGATTTCAGCCTGGGCGACGGGACTTTCTCCCTGGTGTTTGTTGCATTCAACTCATTCTGGTTGCTTGACGACGCCGGCCAGGACCAATGCCTCTCCATGATGCGACGCCACCTCGCACCCGGTGGTCGCATCATCATCGATGTCTTCCCGCCTACGGTGCAGGATTACACCGACGAGGATGCCATTACCCAATTTCTCGGCAGGAAATGGCATGGGCGGTCAGTCCTGCGCGTCAAGGACTACCGCTACCTGATCGAATCGAACGAGGCAATCTCGGATGTACGGTACTACTCGACCGACCGTGATCCGAGGTCACCTGCCTCGATGATCGGTCAGTTCAGGTACACCCTGCACCCAGAGTTACCGGAGCGGGTCGAGGCGAGACTGAGCCGTGCCGGATTTACCGTCATCGAGACATTTGGCGAGTACCGAGGCAAGCCGATCAGCCCAGATTCGACGCGCGCAATCTTCATCGCCACCGTCACGCAACCGGATTGACCGTGTTCGACGCGACCCGCAAAGAGGGTCAGCGTTGACCCTCACGTCGTCCCGGAAGCACCGGAACCGCTTGGATCGTGCGTTCATTGCGGTACGTCACGAGGCCCGGAGGCCCACCACTAACGCGGGTGACGTGTCGCCGGGCCGTGCAATCCACCGGAACCAACGGCGCCTTCCGGGACGCGCTTCGCCCGGCAGCGATTGCCGCCGCTGCCTCGATCACCGCACTTGGAACGTCACGGCCCGCCGCGCGGACAAGCACGTGCGCACCGGGAACGCCCCGCGCGTGAAGCCACGGGTCGTCCGGGTGTCCGGAACCGCGAAGGACGGCGTCATTGCCTCGCCCACTCCGCCCGACCACGATCTCATAGCCACCGATTGTCATGCGCTCGGTACCAGCATCACGGGCGGACACTGCGGGCTTGTTCCGGCGACCAGGAAACTTTGATCCAAGATTACGTTCCCGCCGTCCGGCCGAGACAAATCCTCCAGACGCCCACTCCTCGCGGAGCCCACGCAAATCTTCACCCGATTGGGCAAGATCAAGGTGGACAAGTGCCTCCTCTAGGTATGCCCGTTCCTGCGCCGCCTCCTCAAGGCGCGGGGGAACCTCCCGCGCCGCGGCCTTGAGTTTGTGGTACCTGCGGAAAACCCTTTGCGCGTTGACAATCGCGCCGACCCCCGGTTCCACTGGGACGATTACCAGTCCCCCGCTCGGGTCGGAAGCATCACCGAGTGGAAGCTCAACCTCAACCATGTCCATCGTGACAAGGTCCGGAAAGGCGAGCAGGTACTCACCAACGAGACGAAGTCGCGCCACCTCGGCCGGATCGATGATGGTCCGCGCCAACGAGAATTGTCTCGCCCGTGCACGGTCGAGCCGTGCCTCGAGAGCCTGACGGAGTGCGCGTCGAGCCCCTGCCTCGGGCGAACCCACCGCCGAAACCGAAACTGCCTCGTGCCAGAGGACTACCGCTTGGTTCAATGTCGCAGTCTGCTTGACTTCTGGATAGGTTCCGATCAGGTACGGCGCAAACGCAGCAAGCGACGCTGTCTTCGCATCCTCATCAATCACCCACGCAGCCGATGGGTTCCACTGCCCAGCATCTGCACGTTCCCAAGCGTGCCCGAGCCATGAGGCAATCGCATCCAACTGCGTCCGATCAGCGTCCGTCACCGCAATGTCGAACATTCCGCCACAGGCAGCCCCCACTGCCTCTCGCGCGAGCAGCGGACTGCATGCACCAACCGTACGCACAATGGCTTCCCGAAGACGGCCGTTCGCCCCAGCACGCATTTCGGGCAACTTTTCAAGTGCGGTGCTAAGGACCTCTCCAGTCAATGCCCACGGAACACACTTCTCCGGGACGGTTGGCGGCTGATACATCTCGCGAGGAACGATGCGCCGGGAGATAATCCTGGCCTCTGGTTCTGCCACCATGCGACCACCGGTCGAACCGCCCTTTGGCCCAAGCCCTAAGCGGCGACTACATTCCAGGATCATCCCTTGCTCGTCAACGAGAACTACCGTCGTTCCTGGTCCCAGGAGTTCGACAATCAGCGTGACGCCGTACGGACCGTCATCGGATTTCCCCGAGAAATCGATGTGAATGATGCGTTCACCACGCGGTTGGGTCACCGCAGTCACAAGTGCGCCGTCGACGAGTTTCCGCAGTCTCAGCAGCAGCGGGGTCACATCGTCCGAATGTCGGCCCGGACGCTGGTCGGCTACGTGAACCGAAGGATGTGAAGGGTGTCCGCAGACGATCAGCCATGAGCGTTCGCCACTTCCATAACATTCGAACGCCAGCGCATCGATGCCCGAGTGGTGGACGTGCTGAATCCTCCTTCCGACTATCCGCGCGGCAGTCTCTTGTGACAGGCACGCGACGGCAAGCGCATCAAGCGTCATCGGGCCGAGCCACCTGGCGCCTTGACCCGCTCAACAACCGGCGCAACGTGACTGGCACGCCGGTCCAGGATTGTCTGGTGTGCCTGCCACTCAAGGTGGTCGTCAAGAGGCTCCAGGATTGCTGAACCAGTCCGGCGTGTAAGTGCCATCCCAATCAAGTAGTCGGCCACATGGGGGTTCTTGGGGAGCAAACTACCGTGAAGGTAGGTGCCGATTGCATTTGCTTGGACAATTCCTTCGGTCCCGTCTTCACCGTTGTTCCCGTTTCCACTCACCACTCGTGCAAACGCCCGTGCGCCGGAGCCAATGAAGGTCCGGCCACCATGGTTCTCGAACCCGACCACAGATCTTGGGCCACCGACCGGCGCACCAATCCAG
>SXGT01951197.1_pt1 | contig 68071 bp, 44 predicted proteins | sample 3176221 | NCBI WGS metagenome assembly SXGT01 (sample SAMN11356862, study PRJNA531348) | freshwater metagenome | isolation source: freshwater sample F1-120 | place: China: Fuxian Lake, Yuxi | collected 2017-12-25
CGATTCGGGGAACCCAACCCGCGCCAAGGGCGTACCGGGGACATGGCACGTTACGAGCTCCAATGGATTGACCGGGACGCCACTCAGGGCCCGTTGTTCCGCATCGGCCGCGACGTCTACGAGCGCGAACGGCCCGGCCAGCGCGTGATCCGGCTGAAGGCGGTCGAGTCCTACTCTCCCGACGGCGTAGGACCGGCGGTCGAGGCGTTTACCGAGTGCGCGCGGCGCTGGCAGGCGCCCGTCATCTTCATCATCGAGCCCAACCTCTCCAAGCCGCCGGCCGGACGCTTTCTCTTCGAGTGGAGCCGCACGACGCACGCCTCGGGCGCGGTCGAGCGCTGTTTCATGAAGACCTCCAATCGACTGACGCGGCTCATGGGCGCCTTCGTGCTGCGGCTGTTCACCGACGGCGCGATGCCCTTCGAGGCCCTCCACGGCGAAGAGGCCCTTCAGCGTCGGCTGGATGCGCTGGAGCTCGGCTGCCCCCGGGCCGGTTTTCAGCTCATCGAGCCATCCACCGCGCTGGTCCTGCGGCGTGATGCGCCGCCCAGCCTGCTGCGCTCGCTCGTCCAACGGGCCGTTCGGCGCGCGACGCGCCAGCGGGGCTAGCTCACTCGAGCCCGTGCTCGACGGCCCAGCGCACGACGGCGGCCGTGTTGTGCAGCTCGAGCTTGCGCATCAGGTTCGCGCGATGCGTCTCGGCGGTACGTGTGCTGATGCCGAGCGCGGAGGCGATATCGGTACTGGTATTGCCACGTGCAATGAGTCTCACGACCTCGCGCTCGCGGTCGGTCAGCGTCTCACGCGGCGCACCCTTGAGTGTCTCGGTCCGCAGCACGGTGCTGACGTAGACCTCGTCCCGCATCGCCGCGGCGACGGCCGCGCGGATTTCAATCCCGGCGTCCTCCTTGACGACGTAGCCGTGCGCGCCGAGCGATAGCGCCTGGTCGCACAGCTCGCGGTCGCGGTGCATGGACACGAACAACACCCGGACGCGACCGGCGGGCCGCAGACGGCGGACGATCTCGAGCCCCGACGGCGCTGGCATCGAGATGTCGGCGATCACCAGGTCGGGTGACAGCCGCGCGACCGCCGTCAGCGCTTCGGCGACCGTCGAGGCCTCGCCCGCGACCTCGAGGCCGTTGATGGTCGAGAGCACGGCGCGCAGCCCTAGGCGATAGAGAGGATGGTCGTCCGCGAGGACGACCCTCACTGTGCGTGGCTCGGTCATGGCGCGGCTACCTCGACCTGGACGCACGTTCCGACGCCCGGCACCGACGTGACGCGTGCCCCACCGCCCAAGAGCCGTGCGCGCTCAGACAGCGTGCGCAGCCCCAGTCCTTCATACCGAACCGTCGGGTCGAAGCCGCAGCCGTCGTCTTCCACCGTCACCGTGAGGCGGCCGTTCGCGACGGCGATTCGGACGGTGATGACCGCCGCCCGCGAGTGCTTCAGCGCGTTGGCCAGGGCTTCCTGAATGATGCGATACAGCGTGTCGGCGACAAGGGGCGGCAGCTCGGGCATGTCGTCGGGCATCTGCGCCGCGACCGGGTGTCCTGCCTCCCGCAGCACGGCCACATGGCGGAGCACGGCTGCCCGCAGCCCGTGACGCTCGACGGTCTCGGGTCGCAGATCGTGGGCCACGCGCCGAACCTCCTCGACGAGCTCGGTGACCTGGCGCTGAGGGACGGGGAGCCCGCTCGCGCCACCCGGTCCCAGATCGAGCGTCACCTTGAGCAATGACAGCGACTGGCCAATGCCGTCGTGCAGCTCGCGCGCGAGCCGCCGGCGCTCGGTGGACTCGGCCTCCAAGAGGCGGGTGGCCGTTTCGCGCGCCTCCTGTTCGAGCCGGTGCTGCCGCCGTGCGAGCGTGAGCGCCGCCAGCACGGTCAGTGCGAGCGGAGCCAGATCGGGCGCGATCTGCCGATCGAGCCCCAGCGTGTCGAGGCGACTCGAGACCAGGCCGAAGGCCCCGACCAGCGCCGCGCAGGCGAAGGTCCCCACGGCCAGCGAGCGTGACTCCGCTCCAGCCCGCCACAACATCCGGCCCGCTTGGCCAAGCAGCAGCACAGCTCCGAGAACCCAGAGCACGTAGAGGCCGACCAACACGGCACCATGAGTCGCGAGCGCGACGACCCCACACAGGACGTGTGCTGCGAACGCCGGGACCCATGGTCCGAGCGGGCGTCCGATGAACCGCAACGCGAAGACCAGCCAGAGCGACGGCAGGAGCGCCTGCAGCGCGATGCCCGCGACGGTCAGGAACGGGCCGGAGACTCCAAGCTCGAAGCCCAGCCCGCCAAACGCCACGACCGTCACGCACTGGCAGCACGCGTAGGCGAACAGCACCCCGAAACCCCGCCGCGACGGGCTCCGCCACGCGAGCACGGCGGCGAACAGCCCGAGGGCCGTCAGCAGGCCGAGCAAGAGTCCTTCGATGGCGCAGACGATGAGGTGGCGGCGGTCGCGAGCGGAACGCAACGTGTCCATCGCTCCGAGGCGGAGCTCACCCGCGGTCCACGGCTCAGGCTCGAGTACGCGGGGCGCGACGCGAATGGCCAGGACGTTCACGGGCCCGGCCTCCGTCGATCGGAGCTGCCCGCGGTCGATGGCGTAGAGCCGGTCGAGCCAGGGCGGCTCCACCCAGGTCTCCGCGTGAGTCTCGGTCGCTCCAACCTGCTGGCCATTGACCCAGACACGGTCCCAGCCCAACACGTCAGACAGGGCCACCGCCAGGGGCTCCTTGCCCGGCGGTGTCGTGAAGCGCCAGCGATACCAGTAGGTCCCGTCACGCACGGTCGTCCGTAGACGCGGCGTGGAGGACGGCACCGCGCCGATGGGCCACGTGGCGTCATCGAAGTCGCGCGCCGCCGGGCTCGTGTCCTCGCCGTCGACCTGGACTGCGGAGCGTACGCCGTCGATTGGCGCGCCGCAGCCCGCGAGCGCGAGTGCCAGCCAGACCTCGGGTCGAATGCTCACCGTCCATCGAGTATCTCACCCCGCCGCCGTCGATGCACGAGCCCGAACGCCAGCGCCAAGAGAGCGACTGCGGGTCCGAGGCCCGCTCCAGAGCCGGTGCTCTGACAGCCCGAATCCTCTGAGCCGCTCGCGGGTGCTGGCCCCGCCGCGACGTCGGCGCTCGCGGTGGGCTCGCTCGCGCTTGTCGGCTCGGCCTTCGCGTTCGCCTCAGCGGCGCTCACGGTCTCCGGAGGCGTGACGCTCTCCAGCGGAGCGGCCTCGGCGCTGCCTTCGACGGGCACAGGCGTGTCGGCCGGCGGCTGTGGCGGTACCCCTGGAACCAACGTAAATGTGCGAACCGTCTGGGTCGGGGCGCCGCTGCGAATCATGCCATCGGCGCCCGCCGGCCCCGGCGCGAGTCGCAGACCGCGGAAGGGGCCGATGACGCCCGGAAGCACGTCGAACGGCGCACCCTCGAGCCCGAACGTCGCGCTCAGCTGCGCACCCCGGACGACCGTGCGATCGGCAGGCACCCAGGTGGTCATCCAAGCGGTACCTCCGGCGCTGGCCATCGCCACTTCAGCGACCGGGCCCAGGGCTGCGAGACCGGCGATCGCGTGCGGGAGCCAGGCTCCGCCGCCCTTGGCCGGCTCTGCGACCGTCAACGCGCCCGCGTCCGAGACCCAGGCGAGCACGGTCGGTCCCGACGTGGCCGCTCCGACGGCCGCGCGCTGGACACCCGTCGCTACGGCTTCCAGGCCCGCGATCGTACCGTCCGGTGTGATGGAGTACGTGCTCAAGTCACCCGAAGCGCCCACTACTGCGAGCGTTCCGTGTGTGGCCGAAGCGCCGAGGATCAGCTCCCGCACGTCGCGTGTGGTGCTCACGGCACCTGCGCCAGTGCCGAGCCCGGACGGTCCCACGGTGCCATCGCCCGCGTCGAGCCACACGGTCTGCGTGGCGCCCGAGAGCCCCGACGTGGCCTCGAGGAACGCTAGCGCGATGACGTCGCCCACCCGCGCAAGTTTCACAGTATGGAGTACGTTAGTACTCTCGAGCACGGTCTCCGGCGCGCCCGCGCCAGTCGCCGTGACACGCACGCTCTTGAGCCGCGTGGGCGCAGACACGTTGCCGAGGTCGGCGGCATCCGCCTCGCTCCACACGACGAGCAGCTCGCCCGAGGCCAGCGTCGCTGTGGCGAGGTCTACGACGAGCCCGGAGGTCGGGACTTCCACCACGGGGGGCGTAGCCGTTGAACGATAGACTCGGACAACCATCGTGCCCACGCTCGGCTCCGCGGTCACGACGGCGTTTGCCCCACCGGGCCACGACACCTTGGCCTGCGCCGCCAGGCCCACGACGGGCTCCGTCGGCGCCACTCCTGCCTGCGCAGCCGCGCCGTCCAGTGCGCTCGTGACCGTCGTCGTCTCCTTCGGCGTCAGGAAGAGCGCGTACGGCTCGGAGCCGAGCTGGACGTCGAACGGCAGCAGATCGAGCTGGACGTCCTTGGCAACCGCGAGCCCGAGCGCCTCGACGTTGAGCGAGCCCGTCAGGCTGACGGCGCCTTGGATGCGCGTAAACAGAGGCCAGCGCAGCGCGGGGTTGAGCGTGAGCAAGACGCCCTTGTCCTTGGAGCCGTCGGGCGCGCCCAGCTGAAGCGCGCCGTTGAGTGATACCGCGTCCCCGAAGGCGGAGCCCGAGAGCCCGAGCGAGGCCTTCCACGTCACGTCCACCTGCTTCTTGGCGACCTTGCCGCTCGCGGTCTGCTCGATCTCGCGTCCGCCGAAGGGGCCGACGCGCTCGGGCTTGGGACCGTCGGAGGTCGGCGTGCCCTCGACGGGCTTTGGGCGGACGGTCTCATAGGTGCTCGTGAGCTTGCCGCCTGCGCCGAAGCCGAGCGTCGCGCGGATACTGCCGATGCCGGACTTCTTTGCGAGCTTCAGTAGCCAGCCAACGCCCGGAACGCCGATGAAGGCGTCCGACGCATCGACGTGGAGCCCGGCCTCGAGGAAGGCGTCGAGCGTGAGCTGGAACGCGACGTCCGGGAAGGTGGTCGCGCCCGCATAGCTCTCGATGAGCGTGATGCTGCCGGTGGCCGAGGGCGTGAGCGACAGCTCCGACAGCGGCAGCAGCGCCTTGCCGGTCTTGGCGTTGCGGACGAGGCCGGGAAGGTTGGCTCCGGTCGCGGTGACGAGCTCTTTCGAGAGCGTCGCCTGCCCGCCGAGCTTCAGCGTACCCTCGACGCCGTCGAGCTGGAGGCTCAGCTCCGCCTCCGCCGCAACGCCGAGGAGCGGTCCGCCCAGGCCGAGCAGCCCGAGGCTTGGCGCGAGCATCCCCTCCTCGATGGGGACCGTCATCGTCGTCGCGTAGCTCACGGCACCGTCTTTTTCGTCGATGCTCGTTTCGACCTTCGGCAGCGGGAACGGCAGGCCGGTGGGTGTCAGGCCGATGGGGTCGGCGTTGGTGCCCAGGATTGCCAGGCCGCGCGCCGTGTTGAAGACCCGCGCGATCCATTCGGGGAGATGCGCGCCGACGAGCGGCTTCTGCCCCGCGGCGGGGGTGAACGGCACGACCGCGACGCGACCGCGCTGGCTGACGACGATGGCCGCGAGCGAGACGGGCCCGGCCGGCAGCTCGGAGAGTAGCACCTCGCCGCCCACCGTGCCGGCGGTGAGCGCACCGCCGCGACGCTGAAAGACCGTGCCTGGGCTTGGCTGAGCGTCGTGGCGGAGGGTGGCCAAGAAGGCCTCGACGGCCTCCAGCGTCGCCGCGGGCAGCGCGAGTGCCTTGGCCTTGGCCGGATCGGTCGGGTTGGTTGGATCCTCGATGGTCGCAAGACTCCCCTTCGGAAAGGCGCGCCGATCGATGAGCCACACGTCCTGGATCGCGTCGGATGCCACGATCGTCGCAGCGGAGACGGCGGGATCCCCGAGTCCGTCAAACGGCGCGACAATGTACGTGAGCGGGTCTGCCGTCACCGTCACCGACCAGGCCGTCGTCAGCGCAGCCGTGGCTCCGGCGTCGGTGCCTGCGCCGAACGTCCCGGTCATCGTCGTCCCGGGAAGGAAGAGCCCATGACGGTCCACGGTGAATGCGCTCGCGGCCAACGGCGGCAGCGGCTGGAGGCTGATGTCCAAGCCGACGAGGTCTTTGCCTACCGCGGCCTCGAAGCGCGCGCGATACGGCAGGCGACCGCGGCGCTCGACGCTCACGATGACCGGCTGCCACGGGACCCCGAAGGCGTAGCTGCCGTCCTCGAGTGTCGTCGTCTCGAACAGTTGACCGCCGAATCGCGAGAGCAGCCGCACCGTCTGGCCAGCCACGGGGGCCCCATCCTCGGCGCGCGTGACCTTGCCCTTGACGGCCATCTGACGCGCGACGCGGATGATGATTCGCATGACCGGCGGCGAGAGCGATTCGAACTGGAGCGTTCGGGACTTGGTCTCCCACTCGGGAGCCGTGACGGCCGCCGCGTTGGCGCCCTCAATCGCGTCTTTGAGGGTGAAGGGCGTTCCGGACGTGACCTTGAGTACCGAGTCCGCTGTATGCAGATCGACCGGTAGCCCGGGCAGGTCCTCACCGTCCTCGGTCACCGCAAAGACCGTCGTCGCAATGGCTGACGGCAAGCCGAGCGCTCCCGACAGCGGAGTCGCCGTCGGACCGCCGACATGGATCTCGAAGCCGCTCGCTGCGCCAGGCAATACATAGTACGATTTTTCTGATTGCCTGATCGCCACGAGCGTCGCGTTCGTCCAATAGCCGAAGACCAGCACTCCAGGGAACTCCGGCACCTTGGACCACACGCCAAGCACGTTCGCTCCTGCGACGGGTGCGCCCTTCTTGTAATACGGCGGAACGGGCTTTCCCTCGGCGTCTACCTCGTTCTCGGTCCACGTGTGGTAGGTCACCGTGAAGGCGTCGCTCGACTTGGGCGGGACCACGCCGTTGAGTGCGGGCGCCGTCTGGAGGGCTTGGCCCGCCCAGAGCCCCTTGCCGAGCTTGGGATCGACCAGTGGCACGACGCCCGTCGCGGGCCAGTCCGGGACCGTGACCGTGACGCTGCCCTTGCCCTCCGGTGTCTTGAACTGCTGCTGTGCCTCGTCACAGGAGAGCGTGTAGTCACCCGGCGGAATGTCGAGGTACACCGGCGGAGTCGCTTTCGAGGAGTACTTGGCTGCGCCCTCGAGTACGCATTCGGGCGCCGGCGTTCCCGACGACGCATCGTGGATCGTCGCCACGGCGATGAGCCCCGGACCGCCACCATTGACCGTGCCGATGACGGTCGCCGCACGCCGCCGGACCTGGAGGTCGGCGTCGAGCCGCTTTCCCGAGCTGAGCGGCAGCGGCGGACCGACGAAGGGGTTGACCAACCCTTCGGGGAACACCGCGTACGGCCACGGATCGGCGTAGGGCCAGCCGTGCTTGACCTCGTCTTGGCCGAGCCCACGGAGCCGCACGAGCGCGCCCGTGTACTGCGAGAGCTGCGGCGCGCGAACGCCGTAGCGTCCTGGCAGCACGTCGGCCGAGAACCGGCCGTCCGCATCGGTCGTGACCTTGACGACCGGGCTGTTGGGAATGAGCGCCAGGGAACCTTTGCCGTCGGCGAGCGGCAGCGCGACCGGGACGAGCTCCAGCTCGATCCCGGCCTGCACTCGCTTGCGCGTGCCTACGTCGTCGTACGTGGTGCTACCGGCGTAGAGGAAGCTCGCGTTGCCGTGGACCACGCCCAGCTGCTGAGACTCGCGCAGCTCGAGCCGGCCCTGCAGGGTGGCGCGCTCGGGCACGGCGTCGAACGTGACGACACGCTTCTCGCCCTCGGCGACCTCGACGTTGGTGTGCAGCGCGTGAATCCGACCGACCGCGTTGTAGTACCCGAGCTCCACGGCGCCATACTTCGACGCGAGCGGTGGCGCCTGCGTGTAGCCCGTGACCACGACGGTGTAGGGACCCGGCCAGACGTCCTTGAACCGCGCGATCTGGCTGCCGTCGGCTTGCTTGAGCGTGTGATTGGCAAACCGTAGGTGGTGGCGGCCCTCGTTCGGCGACCCCACGGCGCCGTAGAGGTGCGTCTCGACCGCCAGCAGCCCCGGCGCAAACGGGCTCGTGACCACGACGTCGATGGTCGTCCCGCTGGACATCAAGCTGAAGCTCCCGCTCGGCGGCTGCGTCGTGCCATCACTGTTCCAGGCGACGGTCGACGGCACGTAGCCCGGCCGGCTCACCGTCACGTCCCAGGCGCCGAAGCCGAGGTCCTGGAACTCCACGTGCCCGTCGCTGTTGGTCCGCGCCACCCGCGGCGGGGTCAGCGCGAACGTGCGGGTCGCGTCCATGCCAATCACCTTGACCAGCGCGCCGGCAAGCGGCTGGTTCCACGACTCGGGCTGATTCTCCGAGAGGACGCCGCCCATCACGTCCACCTTGAGGGTGCTCGTGAGCGGCTCCAGCGCGCCGACGACCCACTGGCTCTCGGTGACCTTCACGGTCCCAGTCTTTGGCGCCGCGTGTGACGTGTAGCCGAAGCGCGCCATCGTGATGCGGTAGTTTCCCGGCGTCAGATGCTCGACTGAGACGTGGCCGCTCTCCGGGGTGTACACCAGCAGCGACTCCAGCGGGGCGCCCGCGGCGCCTGCGTCGGCGTAGCGCTCCAGCGTCACGTTCGCGTTGGGGAGCGCCGCATTCGTCCGGATGTCGGTCACCGTGACGTCGACCTTGACCGCACCGTTGGGCGTCGGTGTCGGCTCCAGCAGGACGTCCACCACGGTCATGGGTTCTTTGACCGTGACCTTTGGATAGCCCGACTTGTAGCCCGCGAGGTTCGCCGTCACCAGCGCTTCGCCGGCCGGGACGTCCTTCAGCTCGAAGTACCCATAGAGGTCGGTGGTGGTCGAGCCGTAGCCCTTGGGCTCAGCCGCCGTGCTTTGCGCGCCTACCAGCACATCCACGAGCGGCGCCTGCGTCTTTTTCGATCGCACCGTCCCGCGCACGGTCGCCGCCGAGGCGATGCTGGTCATCATGGTCAGAAGCAGCGCGAGCGGAAGGGCGGCGCGTGAGGTCGTCATGGAGGTCTCCCGTGGTCGAGTCGGAGTCAGAGACCAGGCTCGCCGACTCGCTCCAGGGCCGCCATACCAGGAACTACGTAGGGTCTTGGGACCCCGGTGCCACTTGCCACCAAGGCTCCGGGTGGAACAGGATGCGCGGCCATGAGTGTCTCTCTCTCTCCCCGAAGCGCCCGCTTCCTCGCCGCTCTCGCCGACCGTGTCCTGGTGTGCGACGGCGCCATGGGCACCGAGCTCTACGATCGTGGCATCTCGTTCGAGCATTGCTTCGACGAGCTGAACCTCTCGCGCGGCGACCTCATCTCCGAGGTGCACGCGAGCTACCGCGACGCCGGTGCCGAGGTGCTGCTCACCAATACGTTTGGTGCCAACCGCGTCCGCCTGGCGTCCCATGGTCTCGAGGCCCGTGTCGCCGACATCAACCTGGCCGGTGCCCGCCTCGCGCGCGCCGTCGCAGGGAGCGGCGCCTTCGTCGCAGGCAGCGTGGGCCCCATCGGCAAGCGCCTGGCCCCGGTCGGCAAGGTGAGCCTCGCCGAGGCCGAGGCCATCTTCGCCGAGCAGATCACCTCCCTCGCGACCGGCGGCGTCGATCTGCTGTGGTTCGAGACCTTCTCCGACCTGGCCGAGATCTCGGCGGCCATGCGCGCGGCGTCTCGCGTGGCGCCTCAGCTGCCGATGGTCGCGCACATGACGTTCACCGACGAGGGCAAGACCATCACCGGCTACAAGCCCGAGGAGGTCGCGCGCGCGCTCACCGAGTTGGGTGCCGTCGCCGTGGGCGCCAACTGCAGCGTCGGTCCGGGGCCGATGATGGAGGTCATCGAGCGCATGCTCCGGATCCCGGACCTGAAGCTGTCGGTGCAGCCCAACGCCGGTCTGCCGCAGGTCAATCAGGGGCGATACGTCTACATCACCTCACCGGAGTACCTCGCCGACTTCGCGCGCCAGTTCGCGCAGCACGGCTGTCACCTCGTCGGTGGGTGCTGCGGTACTGGCCCAAAGCACATTCGCGCCATCGCCCAAGCGCTTGCCGGTGCGCGCCCGAGCCGCCCCGTCGCGCGTCACGCCACGCTGGAGGTTGTCGAGGCAGTGCCAGCACCGCGTGTCCGCCAGGTCGATGGGCCGAGCTCGCTCCGGCAGAAGCTTCGCGACGGGAAGTTCGTCTCGAGCGTCGAAATCGACCCCCCGCGCGGCATCAACGCCGAGAAGCTCATCCGTGGCGCGGAGCTCTGCCGCTCGGCGGGCATCGACTGCATCAACGTGGCCGACAGCCCGCTGGCCCGGGCGCGCATGTCACCGACCGCGCTCGCCAACCTGATCCGGCGCGAGGTCGACATCGAGATCATCTTGCACATGAGCTGCCGGGACCGGAACGTGCTTGGCCTGCAGTCCGAGCTCATGGGCAGCTACGCGCTCGGAGTGCGCAACGTGCTGTGCGTGACGGGCGATCCGCCGACGGTCGGTGACTATCCGGGCGCGACCGGCGTCTTCGACGTGGACTCTATCGGCCTCATCACGCTCTGCTCTCGCCTCAACGCGGGGACCGATCTGGCGGGCAAGAAGATCGACGACGCCACCGACGTGTTCATCGGCTGTGCCTCCAATCCGACCGCCGTGGACCTCGAGACCGAGGTCGACCGGTTTCAGAAGAAGATCGACGCGGGCTGCCACTTCACGATGACGCAGCCGCTCTATGAGCTCGACTCGCTGCGCCGCTTCTTGGACCGCACCAAGCCGACCATTCCCGTGCTGCTCGGTATCCTCCCGCTCAAGAACGCGCGCCACGCGAGCTTCCTCCACAACGAGGTCCCGGGCATGCACGTGCCCGAGGACATTCGCGCGCGCATGGAGCGTGCCGGCGAGGACGGCCCCGCCGAGGGCGTGCGGATCGCCCGCGAGTACCTGGAGCTGGCCAAACCGTACGTTCAAGGCGTTTACTTGATGCCACCTTTCAATCAGTTTTGGATGGGCGTCGACGTCGTCCGCGGGATCGTCTAGGCGCATGGCGACGCGTCGGCTGCTCGTGACGTTGGCCGGAATCGGCGTCGCGCTGTTGCTCGGCGCGACCGCGGGCGCGGTCTCCGAGTTCGTCGGCTTGCCCGTGGTGGTGACCGCCGCCATGGCACTCGCGCTCGGAGTGACCGTTGGGGCAATCATCCGGGCGCTGCGGACCCCGGGCGCGCTGTTTGCCTCCGTGCTCGGCGGCGTCCTCGGCGTGGTCGCCGTCGGGGCCTCGGCCATCACCGATCTCGCGCTTGCGCGGTCCAAGGCAGCCACCGAGGCGTCCGCCAGCCAGTCGCAGGACCCAGACGCCGCCGTACGGCGTTGGGAGGCGGAGACGCTCGGTGAGCCGGGTGCCTCGGCCTTCCTTCGCCACCGCACGCGACGCGGTGCCCCGTGGCTCACCGGTCGCCGGCTGGATCTCGGTACCGCGACCAACGCCGTCGTCTTCGGTGTCGAGACGCTCCTCGCCGCGGCGATCGCGGCGCTTCTCGCGCGCCGTGCGACGTCGCGGTCCTTCTGCGCGCGGTGTGAGGCGTGGTTCGTCCGCGACACCCTCGGACGTGCGCCCTTGGGCTCCGTGGCCACGATCGTGGCGGCCATCGAGCAGCGCGAGTGGCATCGCCTAGGCCGGCGCGTCGCGACCTCGACGGCTGGACCGCTCGACGTCGCCGTGGAACACTGTCCGACCTGTCCCAGCGGATCGGCGTGGCTCGAACTCGGCGAGACGGAAGGGCGACGCCGCACGATCCTTCGCCGTGTGGCCGTCGATGGGGCTGCTCTCCGCGAGATGCGTGAGAGCCAGGCGATGCGGACCGGCGCGTGACCCGCGGTCAGCTCAACCCAGCGGAATGGCCTCGTCGATGAGCAGCACCGGGATGTCATCCACCACCGGATAGACGTGTGCCCCGTCCGCGCGCACGAGGCCAGCATCGATGGGTCGGTCCACCACGCGGCCAGCGACGGTCTTGACGCCACCGGCGACGATCCGGCCGTTGAGCGCGGCCAGGCCGTCGCTGGTCATGGGCACGAGCCGGGAGCGCTTGTCAGCGGGGCAAACGAGGATGTCGAGCAACGCGGTATCGATAGGCATGGCGGGAAGATAGGCCAGCGCGGCCGGGAGCTCAATCGCGATCGCTCGCGCTCGGCTCGAGGACGCGGCGCCACGGTCGGGCCTTGGGGCCCAGATCCTTGCCGACGAGCCGCGACAGCGCGGCCTGAACCGCGATGCGGACCTGCGGATCGGGGTCGTGGAGGCCCTCGACCAGCACCTGGCCGCTGGCCTTGTCGCCAAGCACCCCGAGCGCGCCTGCCGCGGCGATGCGCGTCGCCTTGTCGCCCGTGCGCATCAGGCCCAAGAGCGCCTGGCGCGCCTGGCGATCCCCGCGCGCGATGACGGCGCCGATGGCTGCTTCGACGACACGACTATCGCCATCACCGAGCGCCCGTCGAATGACCTCGGCCACGCCCTCTCCGCTGATGGGCGCGAGGCCTTCGACCAGCCGCGCGCGGTCGGCGGGCGAGGCCGCCAGCACGAGGCGGGTCGCGACCTGGGCGCGGCACTCGGCACGGAGGGCCCGAATCTGGGCGACCGGATCGGTCGATGGGATGACGTCGGTCGGGCACCCTGCCGGCTGCGCGGCGGCGTTCGGGAGCACGGCGGTCGACACGGGCGCCGCGACCGTCCTCACCTGAGCTGCGAGCTTGCCCGGCAGCGGCTCGGACACGGTCGCGTAGGGAGGCTCCTCGACCTCCTGCGCGGCCACGTACGAGATGACGAAGACCGCGAGCAGGCCGGTGAACAGCCAGAAGCGGGCGCTGCGGTAGAGCGGTCGGCGGTGCTGCGGTCGCGGGACCAGGCCGGAGACGAGCTGCGACGCGTCGGCGCGACTGACCTTGCCGAGATCCGTGAGGCCGAGCGCAAAACCCAGCGTGTACGCCACCTTGCGCTCGTCGATGTGATGCCCGGCGAAGCGTCGCTTGGCGAGGAAGTCCCCATATCGGCGCGCGATGCGCTCCCACGCGAGGTGCCCCGCGCCGGCACGCCCTTGCGCGGCTGCCACGTAACCTTGATGCGCGAACCACGACGGGTCCGCCCCGCTGGGTGCCTGCTCGGCCGCATCGACGAAGGACTCACGGATGCGTCCCGCTTGATCGCTCAGACGCTCCGCGCCCGGAGCGCTCGTAAAGACGCCCGGCTCCCGTTCCGCAATGGTGGAGACCCAGAGTGACACGGGTGAATTCATCGGCCGGGAGGGCCCAGAGCTGTAGGTAGTTTTCAGCGTACTCGCGAAAAATTCCGCCGTGCTCACTCCCCGCGCAGTGCGGCGACGCCCTCGCGCCGCACGAGCGCCGAGAGCTCGTCGTAGCCGCCGATGAAGCGCTCTCCGACGAAGATCTGCGGCACGGTGCGGTGGTCCGTTCGATCCTTCAGCGCCCTGAGCGCCTCCGGATCGTCGGACAGGTCGATGTCGTTGAACGGCACGCCGTGGCGCTCCATCAGGCGCTTGGCGGCCACGCAGTAGCTGCAGCCGCGCGTGGAGTAGATGGTGACCTGAGGCGCGTTCACCGGGCTTTCTCCAGGCGCAGCTTGGCGTGCGGCACGTACCGGCCCTTGGGCGCGTCATACGTCTCGAAGGCGTAGTCCACCGCGATGACGAGCTCGAAGGCGATCTTCTCTTCGCCCTCGGCGATGAGCAGCGTGCGCTCTTCCTTGCCATAGCTGACCAGCAGCTTGGCCTTGCCTTCGCGCTTGGGCTTTTGGCCCTCGACGGCCATCTCGTCCCACTTGGTCTCGAGCAGCGTGACCATGGTGCGCGTGCCCTCCAAGTAGATGGCGGTCGCGCGCTTCATCTCGACGACCGCGCCCGCCTTGACCGGCAGCGCGAGCTTGGAGAGCACCTCCGGGTCATGCCCGGCCGGCTTGGGTGGCGCCCGAGGCGGCTCGACCACACGTGGAGGCGGCGCCGTCGCGCATCCCCCGGCACATGCAAGCATCAGGGCCACCATCGGGTCGCGTAGGTTGCCAGATTTCATCGGCCCCGAACTCCCGCGGGCCTGAAAGAACGTAGCCCGCATGTCGACGGTACCTTATCATGCGCGCCGCCATGCGCACCCTGACCGGCATCACCGTGGAGCTCGACGCGCTCGACGACCTCCGCCGCGTCGCGGCACGGGCCCTCGGCGTCGCGCCCGACGACGTGCGCTCGGTCTCCCTGGCCCGCCGCTCCCTCGACGCGCGCGGCCGCCGCCCTCGCTGGGTGGTCACGGTGCACGTGTGGCTCCACTCGGATCCGTCCGACGTCGCCACCGAGGCGCCCAACCTCGTGCCGACGGTCGGGCTGGGCGCGACGCGCGTCGTGATCGTCGGCAGCGGACCGGCCGGGCTCTTCGCGGCGCTGCGCTTTGCCGACGCCGGCGTGCCGTGCGTGCTGATCGAGCGTGGAGGCGCGCTGCGCGACCGCCACCGGCGCGCACGCACGCTGCGAGCCGAACGCGTCCTCGACCCCGAGTGCAACCTCTGCTACGGCGAAGGCGGCGCCGGCACCTACTCCGACGGCAAGCTCTACACGCGCAAGCACGATCCGCGCGTCCGAGACGTCTACCGTCGTCTCGTCGAGTTCGGGGCCGATCCGGCGATCCTCGTGGACGCGCACCCCCACGTCGGCACCAATGAGCTGATTCCCGTGCTGGCCGCCTTGCACGACTTTCTGGTCGAGCGCGGCGTCGCTCTCCGCTTCGACACGCGCCTCGACGGGCTCGCGCTCGTGCAGGGTCGCGTCGTCGGCGTGCACCTGCGTAGTCCGGGCGGGCCGGAGCTCCTCCCGGCGGACGCCGTCATCTTGGCCACCGGGCACTCGGCCCGAGACACCTACACGTGGCTTGCGGCCGCGGGCGTCGCCATGCAGCCCAAGCCGTTTGCCGTTGGCGCGCGCGTCGAGCATCCGCAGGCGTTGATCGACCGCATCCAGCTCGGCGCCATGGCCGGTCACCCGAGCGTGGGCGCCGCGGAGTACTTCCTGACCTGCCAGGTCGGTGGGCGCGGGGTCTACTCGTTTTGCATGTGCCCCGGCGGGTTCGTCATCCCCACGCCGACCGAGCCCGGCCGGCTGAACGTGAACGGCATGAGCAACGCGTCCCGGGGCAATCACTTCGCGAACGCGGCGCTCGTCGTGACCGTGACGCCGGAGGACTTCGCTCCGACGGGCCGTGCGCTCGAGGGCCTGGAGTTCCAGCGCCGCATCGAGACGCGCGCGTTCGAGGCCGGAGCGACGGACGTCACCCGGGCCTATTCCGCTCCAGCGACGCGACTCACGGACTTCGTGGCTGGGCGCGGCTCGACCACACTGCCCGAGCGCACGTCCTATCGACCGAGCCTTACACCGTCTGACGCCGGCACGGTGCTTCCCGAGGCGGTCACGCGCGCGATCCGCGAGGCCATCGGCACGTTCGACCGCAAGATGCGCGGCTATCTCACCGACGAGGCGGTCATCATCGCCGCTGAGACCACGACGTCGTCGCCCATTCGGCTCCTGCGAGACGACGGCTACGAGAGTCCGACCGCGCGCGGGCTCTTCCCCACCGGCGAGGGCGCGGGCTACGCGGGCGGCATCGTGTCCTCGGCCATCGACGGCATGGTCGTCGCCGAGCGCATCCTGGCCCAAGGCGTCGGTTGAGACCGGAAGAGCCGCTGGCCCTGGTCTGGCGCGTCGGGCTCGCCTGCCTGTGCCTCGGCGCCGGCTACGTCAGCCTGGCGCCCATCGGCGACGGCGACACGTTCTTCCACCTCGCGCTCGGCCGCTGGATGCTCGACCACCGCGCGCTGCTCCCGTCCCCCGATCCGTTCGTATGGGTCGCCCGCGGTGCCGCCGAAGCGCCCCACGAGTGGCTCGCGCAGCTCGCCATGGCGTTGGTCGATCGCGCGGCGGGACTGACGGGCCTGCGCGTGCTCGCGGCGCTGTGCGTCGGCGGGACCCTCGCGTTGCTCTTCGGCAGCATCTGGAGGTCGACCCGCGAGCCTGCGACCGCGCTGCTCGCTAGCGCGCTGGCGTACGCGCTCATCGCCCCGCACGTGGCGATGCGACCGCATCTCCTCGGCTGGCTCTTCCTCGTGGTCGTCTTCGGCTTCGTCACCCACAACGACGGCTCCTGGTCCCGCGGCCGCTACGCCGTGCTCGTCCTGACGCTCGTCGCGTGGGCCAATTGCCACGCGAGCGTGCTCATCGCGCCCGCGCTGCTCGGACTTCACGGCCTGGCGCTCCTCGTGGACGCCGACGCCAGCGACCGCCGCGCCGTGGCCACACGATGGGCAGGACGTGCGGCTCTGGCGCTCGCCTGTGCGCTGGTTCAACCGGCAGGACCCGGCCTCATCCCCTACGTCCTGCACTCGCCGTCGGTCCTGCGCGGCCTCTCGGCGGAGTGGGGACCTCTGCTATCCCTCGACGTCTGGGAATCGGCGCCCGGAGCCCTTATCTCTTACGCCGTTTTGGCGACGGCCGCGTTGTGTGCCGTGCTCCCCCGCCGAGGTCGCGCCGGCGCCATCGAGGCCCTCGTACTCGTCCTGGCCGTCGCGTCGACGCGTCGCATGACGGTGCTCCTTCTCCTCCCGATCCTGCGGCTCGCACCCCGACTGGCCTCCCACCCCGCGTGGCAGCGCCTGCGCCTGCGCACCGCGATCGTCGCCACGGCGGTCGCGTTGACGCTCGTCTCGGCCCTCCCGCGCGCGATCCTGGTGCCGAGCGGCATTGATCTGCTGCCAGCGACGTTCCCCACGAACGCCATCCCCGTCCTCGACGCGACACGCCTCCAAGGGAGGCTGCTGAGTCCGGACGGCTGGGGCGGCTTCCTCGAGGCGCACCTGGGCCCCGAGACGCCGGTCTACGCCGATGGACGCTGGGTCCTCGTTGGACGCCAAGCGATCGAGGACATGCTGGCCTTCATGCTGCGTCGAGAGCCCGTCGAGACCCGACTCGACGGGTATGGCATCGACTGGGTCGTCCAGCGGTGGCTCGATTATCGCCGCGCCCCGCCACTGAACGCGACCCGCTGGGCCCTCGCGTGGCAAGACTCCATGACCGTCGTGCTGCTGCGGCGCACGCCTGCGTTCGACGACAACGTGGCCCGCGTCTGCCGCTTCTACGCCACGCACCCGGAGCTCCGTCCACAAGCCCACTGGCCAGGTCGCCTCGTGGACCCGCGGGGGGGACCGACGCCGACGGACGTCCCCAGCGTACTCACAGCCTGCCCCGCCCGCGATCCGCCGTCGTTGCCATTGCGCCCCTGACGGCATTGCCCAAGAGCACCCCACACGTATGATTAGTGTAAAGTTGTTCTTGCGTCGTCGCCCCGGACCGGTATCATCACAGGATGATGGAACCAGGCGGGACGCACCGCGCGCTCAGCGACAGCACCCCGATAACAGGAAATCGCACGCCCGCGATCCTGGTCGTCGATGACGACCCACGCAACCGCGACCTCATGGAGGCGATGCTCGAAGATCGCTACACGGTGCTCCTTGCTGCGTCAGGCGCCGAGGCCGTCAGCCTAGTCACCGACAACCCCGTCGACCTCGTCCTGCTCGACGTCATGATGCCGGGCCGCTCCGGGTTCGACGTCGTGCGTGACCTGAAGGAGCACGCCGGCGAGCATGGCGACGGCTTCCTGCCCATCATCCTGGTCACCGCGATGGCGGACAAGCAGAGCCGCTACACGGGTCTCGAAGCGGGTGCCGACGACTTCCTGACCAAGCCCGTCGATCGGCGCGAGCTCCGCCTACGCGTCGCGACGTTGTTGAGGGTTCGGACGCAGGAGCAGCAGATTCGGGCGCAGCTCGCGGCGTTGACGGAGGTGAGCGCCCTCAAGGACGACCTCATCTCGTTGATCGTGCATGACATCCGCAATCCACTCTTTGGCGTCGTGGCATTTCTCGAGCTCGCGCAGGGTGCCGTCACTGATCCCGAGGTGAGTCGCGACCTCTATCAGGCGCAGCAGGCGGCTGAGCGCGTCCGCGTTCTGCTGGAAGACCTCCTTCGCGTGCGCGCGCTGGAGGACGGCAAGGTCAGGCTCTGCCCCGAGGCTGCGCCCGCCTGGCCGCTCCTGTCAGACGCCGTTACGTCGCTCAAGGGCATCGCTCAGGATCGCGCGCTCACCATCGACATCGTCGCTACGCCGGGAGCCACGCTCTGGTGCGACCGCGAGATGACGCGGCGCGCATTGGAGAACCTGCTGGTCAACGCCATGCGCTACGCGCCCAAGGGCTCGACGGTCGAGCTCGAGGCCATCATCGGACGTGCCGGCGGCAGCGTCATCGAGGTCCGGGACCGGGGACCCGGGATTCCGCAAGGCGTCCGTGGCAGCCTTTTTCGCAAGTTCGGCTCGCTGGAGCGCCACGTCTGCGGCGCCCGCCGGGGATTCGGCCTCGGCCTCTACCTCGTGCGTCTGGTCGCCGACGCTCATGGTGGCGCGGTCACCGTCGAGGATCGCTCCGGGGGAGGCACGGTCTTCACCATCGTGCTCCCCAATCCCGAACCCGGGACGTGAGCGAGACGGCTCTGAGCGAGCGCGTCGAGGCGCTGCTGCACAGCCGCTATGGCGTCACCCTGCGCGACCGCCAGCGGCGCGCCGTCGCGCGCGCCATCGCGCGTCGGGGAGCGGCCACGTGCGCCAAGGACGCTGAGGCGTACGTTCAATTGCTTTCGGATGTCCCTGGCGAGGGCGAGCAGCTCTTGCGCGAGTGCCTCGTTGGCGTGACCTCGCTATTTCGGGATCGCGACGTTTGGACCGGGCTTGGCGACGCCGTCGTTCCCGCGCTCTTGCGCCGCTTCCCGGGGACGCTCCGGGCGCTGTGCGTCGGGGTCGCGACGGGTGAAGAGGCGTGGACGCTCGCGCTCGTCCTGCAGCGGCTCGTCGTCGATGGCGCTCAGCGTGACTACGCCATCACGGCCACCGATGTGGACCCGCACCGCCTGCGCGTGGCTCGCCGGGGAGTCTATCGCATCGGGGCCGAGGACACCGTGGCCGACCCGCTCCGTCCCACCGTCAGCGACTCCGGCGTCCGCACGCGCGGGGACCGTCTCGAGTTCGGGCCGCCCCTTTCGGAGCACGTGACCTTCGAGCAGCACGATCTGCTCGGCCCGACCCTCGTCCCGGCGTCCGCCGTGCTGGCGTCGTTTCCACTGGTGCTCTTGCGAAACGTGCTCATCTACCTCGATCCGCCGGGCCGCGACCACGCGCTGGCCCGCCTTGCACGTGTCCTGCCCGAAGGCGGCGCGCTGGTGCTTGGCGAGGCCGAGCATGTGCCTGCAGCGCTGCAATCGCAGCTCATCCCGTGGCGGGGTCTGCCGCCGCGCAGCGCGATCTTCATGCGTGTCCCCGCGTCCCACCGATGAGACGTCCAATCCCTTGGCGATGGCGGGTCATCCTCGCGGCCACCCTCTTGGCGTCCGTCCCCGTCGGCCTCTCGGGCTGGGCCCTGGTTCGCCTGGCACGCGCGACGATGCTCGACGACGCCGAACGCGCCCTTCGGGCCGAGACCCACCGCGTCGCGCAGCTCATCGACGCCTTCAACGAGACGCGCCTTGTGGCTGCGAGCCAGGTGGCGGCATTCCCGGGCGTTCAGGCGCTCTGTCGGGACGAGGCTGTCGATAGCGTGGAGCAGGGCCGTATCTCGCATGTTCTGAAGTCGCTGCTTGCGGGAGATCCCAAGCTTGCGGATGCGGGGATCGTCGATCGACGCGGTCGCGTCGTGGCGGCCAGCGACGAGCGCGGCCTCGGCGCCGACGTCTCGCAACGCAGCTACTTTCGCAGCGCAATGAAGGGCGAGCGCGGCCTTACCGAACCCTTCCGTTCGGTGATCGCCGGAGACCGCCGCGAGCTCATCGGGTACTTCGTCCCGGTCTTCGCTTCCCCGAGCAGCGGGCCCGTCGGCCTCGTCATCCTCGTGTCGCTGGCCCAGCAGGTCGCGGAGTCGATCTACGCGACCTCCGGCCGCGCGGGCGAGGGCAGCTTCGCCGCTCTGGTCGACCGGAGTGGAGTGCGCCTCGCGCACGGGCTCCGTCGCGACCTGGAGGGCGTGCCTGCGCTGACGTTGACCGCGGACGAGCGCACGGAGATCGCGACCGGTCGGCGCTTCGACGCCGTGCAGCAGGCCAAGCTCGCCCACGCCGTCGAGGACCCCACAATCGCGGGGCTCGCCCGCGCCCCACACCTTGACCCCGCGATGGAGCTGCTCTGGTCGGACTCCCCTGCGTTGCGTGAGGAGGTGGTGACACTGGCTGCTCGACTCACGACCGCGCCGTGGACCGTGGTCCTCCGCGTACCGGCAGCGACCGTGCTGAGGCGCATCGACGCCTTCATCTGGCGCATGGCGCTCGTCGTCGGACTTGCCGCGCTCGCCGCGTTTGCGCTGGCGACCACGCTCGTGCGTGTCGCCCTCGCGCCGACGCGCGAGCTCAACCGGGTCGTCGCGGCCATGGCGTCCGGTGACATCGGCGCGCGCGTCTCGATGCCGTCGGCTGCCGACGAGGTCGTCGAGCTCGGCCGCCGCTTCAACGCGATGGCCGAGCAGATCCAGTCCAGCCGCGACGCGCTCGAGTCGCGGGTCGTCGAGCGCACGGCGGCTCTCGACGCCTCAAACCAAGAGCTCGAGGCGCAGAAGCTCGAGCTCCTGGCGCAGCGCGACGAGCTTCGCGCCCAGCGCGAGGCGCTGGCGGAGCGCAACCTCGACGCCGAGCGCGCCAATCGCCTCAAGTCGTCCTTCATCGCGAACATGAGCCACGAGCTGCGAACCCCGCTCAACGCCATCCTGGGCTTCACCGACCTGGTGCTCGACCAGGCCGGCGACACGTTGACCGAAAGGCACCGGAAGTACCTCCGCTCCGTGCTCGATAGCGGCGGTCACCTGCTCGAGCTCATCAATGATGTGCTCGACTTCGCCAAGGTCGAGGCGGGCCGACTCGAGCTCGCCTTCGAGCGCGTCTCGCCTGCCGACCTCGCGCGTGAGGCTGTCGCCGTCGTGGCCGGTGCAGCGCTCGTCCGCGGCGTCGAGGTGACCGTGACCGGCGACGTGACGCGTCCCGTGAGGGCCGACCGCACGAAGCTGCGGCAGGTGCTCGTGAATCTCATCTCGAACGCGATCAAGTTCACCCGCGAGCACACGGGGGTCGACGTCGCGCTCGAGGCGGCGGACACAGGCCTCATCGTGCGGGTCTCCGACCGTGGTCTAGGCGTCGATGAGCGCATGCGACCGCTCTTGTTTCAGCCGTTCATCCAGGGCGACTCCGCGCTCGTCAAGCAGCACGCGGGCACGGGGCTCGGGCTCGCGATCTCCAAGGGCATCGTCGACCAGCACGCAGGCAGTCTGGCGTACCTCCCACGGGAAGGTGGCGGCGCGACGTTCGTGCTGTCCCTCCCTTGGGCGCCGCCCCTCGAGGACGTCGCCGGCGACGGGCACGGCGACGTCCTCATCGTCGCTGCCGCGGACCGCCTCACGGCCTCGGGCCTCGCGCTCACCGAGCTCGTCAAGGCGCTCGCCGCAGAGGGTCACACCGCGCGCGTCGTCAGCCCCGAGCGCGCGCTGGCCGAGGCCGCCGCCGCTCATCCCACGGCCATCGTCGTCGAGCCGACCGTCGAGGCTGCGCCGGGCGTCCTCCTCATCGACGCCCTCTCGCGCGCGCCCGAGCTCTCCACCGTCCCGGTCGTCCTGACCACGGCGCCGGGCGTCGTGGGCTACCTTCCCAAGCCGTTTGCGCGCGAGGCCATTGCGCTAGCGCTCCGTAATGCGCTCAACGGCACCGCGGCCCGCGCCGCGCTCGAGGTCCTGGTCATCGACGACGATCCGAACGTCGGCCGCCTCCTCGAGGACACGCTGCGAGCCCAAGGACATACCGTGATCGTCGCACGCAACGGCACCGAGGGACTGCGGGCCGCCAGCGCGAAGGCGCCCGACGTCATCATCTTGGACCTCATGATGCCCGGCATGTCGGGCTTCGACGTGCTGGACTCGCTTCAAGCCGGCACCCAGACGCGCTCCATCCCCGTCATCGTCCTCACCGCGATGGAGCTGAGCCCGAGCGAGCGCGCGCTGCTCGGCCAGGGCGCACGCGCCGTGACGCAGAAGGGCAACGTGACCGGCGGTGAGCTGGTTCGAACGCTCGAGACCGCCGTCGGGCGCACCCGGAGGCGAGCCAGTTCGGCGACTCTCCAGCGTCGGGTGCTCGTGGTCGACGACAACGCCCAGAATCGGGACCTCGTGCGCGCGACCCTCGAGTCCGCGGGCTATCTCGTGCTGGAGGCCGACTCCGGAGCGGCCGCGTTGTCCGTCTTGCGCCTCGAGGCGGTGGATCTCGTCCTCATGGACCTCGCGATGCCCGGCCTCGACGGCGTTGGCGCGACGCTGGCCATTCGCAACGAGCTCGGTCTGCACGAGATGCCCATCGTCGCGCTCACGGCCCTCACCTCACCCGACGACCGGCGTTGGGCGGCCTCGGCCGGCATGGTCGGCTTTCTGGAGAAGCCAATCGACCGCATGCGCCTCCTGGACGCCGTCTCACACCACACCCAGCGGCCCGTGGCGTCGAGCTGACCTGAGGACGCCGCGCGGCCAGGAGCGCCGCGGCGTGTTCTCACGTATTCTCCGCTGGTGGCGCTGCTGCTCCTGCTGCTGTTTCCCGGACTCGTGTGGTGCCTCCCGGGCGCGCTGGCGGTGCGGTGGGCCTTCCCCGGCGCGACGCCCCTCGAGAAGACCGTGCTGTCCTTCCTCTGTGGCGCGGTCCTCATCGTGCCCCTGGGCTTCTCCGTCAGCTTCTTGCTCCGGACGCCGCTCACGCCGTGGATCCTGGTCGCGCTCGCGCTCGTGGTCTCCGGAGCGCTCGTGGCCCTCTCGTGGCGGTGGCCCCGCTCGACCCGACCGACGGTCGCCACGCCGCCGCACGCGGGATGGCAGTCGCACGGCGTGCGCACCGCGGCCTGCACCGTCCTCATCGCGGCCGCGGCTTCGCTTGCCGAGTCGCCACGCGCCATCGAGGCCACCGAGGTGTTTGCACCCTGCCCCCACCAATCGGCGTTCTATCTCCTCGAGGATGGCACACGCACGGGGGTCGAGCTCTACGATCCGCGATGGGAGCGACGGGTGACGCACGTCCTCCAACATCCCCAGGAGCCGGGCTATGGGATGACCAAGGCGCTGACCTACCAGCGCGTGGGCTCGACGGCGACCCTCGTCGAGCCCATCGCGTTCTTCGGCTCGGGCGGCTTCGTCGTGGCGAGCTTCGCCTATTGGCTCCTCCTCGCCGGCGGCGCGATGCTCCTCGCCGCCGAGCGGCTAGTGTCGGGACCGCTGTGCCTGCTCTTGACGACCGCCTTCCTGCTCGGAGTGCGAGCCATCGGCTGCTACATGGTAAACGAGAACGTCCTGGCCCTCGCCACCGGGCTCGGCGCCATGGCGCTCGTGCGACGCCGCCCCGACGCGCTCCAGGCGGTCTTTCTCGGCGCCACGTTGGCGCTCTGCCTCGCCACGCGTCCGATGGCCGCGGGCTACCTCCCGGCGCTGGCCTGGCTGATGGGAAGGCCCCGCCAGGCCCACCTCACGGCGCTGCTCTCGTTGTCGCTGTTCGCCGTCCCGTGGCTCATCGCCCACGACCAGATCTTCGGCCAAGCGGTCATCGACCCATCCCTCCTGCAGGCGCGCACGGACGTCACCCTGTTTGGCCAGACGTTTCGCTTCCACCCCCTGGGCTGGCCGGTGCTCGACACGCTCGTGCGCGGACCCACCGAGCCATTTCCGCTCTTGTTTCAGGTCCCGCTCGAGCAGCTCCTCGCCTTCGGTGCGCTCTTCAGTGCGCTCGTCGTCGCCGGCGCCGTGGGCCTCCCGTGGCGCGAGGGCGTGCCGCTCCTTGCGGTCGGGCTCCCGGCGCAGGCGCTCATGTGCGCGCTCGTCACGCTCGACCATCACAAGCTCTCGTACGGCCTCGTCGCGCTGGTCGCGGTCCCCAGCCTCGCGGCTGCGGGCGCCTCGTTCGTGCTCTCGACGCAGGTCTCCCGCGTGCGCCGCGGGGTCGCGCTCGTCGCCGCGCTGGCGGTCACCGTCGTCTTTCCCGTGGCGGTGCGGGGCGTCGAGCTCCCCGTCGATCCGCGGCCACAGTACAACGACGAGATTGGTCGGAGGGACGATCCGCCGATCGAGGCCAAGCGCGAGCGCCTGACGCACCCGGGTCTCCTCCCCGAGTTCACGCTCGATGTCGGTTCCAGCTCCCTCGCCTTCGCCCTCCTCTGGAACGGCCGCCTGGCCCAGCGCTCGCTCTCGGAGCCGGTGCTCTCGTCGCCCGTATTCGTCTGGAAGCAGCTCCGCGACGTGACACACCATCACCGCGTGACCTTGCTCGACCAACCCGCGGTGCCGCCGTATCTGGCAGACGTCGTCGAGTCGCTCGAATTGACCGACAGCACGCTGGCGATCGCCTTGGAGCTCCCGGCGACCGCCGGAGCCGCGGCGGACGTGACGCTCACGAGCGACGGACACGAGGTGACCGTGGACGTCTCCGCCCCCGTGGGGCCCGAACGGCGATGGCTCTCACTCGCGCTGATCGACGACGCCCTCGAGAACGGCGTGGAGGTCCATCTCCGCATCAACGGGCGCGAGGTCGACGGCCGCTACATCGTCCTCGAGGCGCGCGACAAGCCCGCGCTCCTCCGGCTGGTCTCCAACGTCTCCTGGCGCATCGTGCCGGAGGGCCATGGGCTGGTCTTTGAGCCGGGTGACGGCGCCGCGACGCGCTGCGCCCGCTGGAGCTTGGGCGGGCTCGAACTGGGCCTCGGCCCGCACGCGGTCACCATCCACGATTCGAACGAGCCCCTCCGCCTGCGCGTCGTCGACCGCTTTCCGCCCGAGGACGAGCCGCAATGCGAGGCCCTCGAGCTACGGTGAGCGCGGCCCCGCGTTCGCCGGCGGCTGCGTTCGCACAAGCTCCTTGGCGAGCGCGTCGGCCGCGACGGCGGCGCCCCGCACGTTCGGGTGCATGCCGTCGCCCGTCGTGAAGCACTTGGCCGGTGTGGTCTCGCACGGCGTCCTCCGGAACGCGTCGCTCAGGCGCAGGACGCGGAGCCCGTGCTCCCGTGCGGCGACCTCGCCTGGGCCCGCGGGCTCGCTGACGCCCGCGGCGTGAAATCGCGGCCACAGCGCCACGAGGACCTCGAAGTGGTGCTCGCGCGCCAGCTCCGCCAGCCGTTTCAGCCCGCTGCGGACGTTGTCGGGTGCCAGGGCGTCCATGTGCTGCTCGATGCGCCGAGGGAGCTGCGCCAGGCGACGGAGGTCCCAGAGGTCGAGCCGCACGGCCACGAAGCGAAACAGCGCAGACGACACGAACAGGTCCTGCGTCCAGGCCGGTCGCGCCGAGCGCTCTTGCTGTACGAGCTCGATGAGCTGGCTGTTGAGGTCGTCGGTGTCGTTCTCGACGTACACGATGACGACCACGTCCGACGCCCACGCGAGCCCGCGCACCTCCAGCAGGCGCACCTCGCCCCCGGTGCAGTAGCCGCCCACGCCCATGTTCAGCACCTCGAGGCCGGGGAGACGTCGCTCGAGTTGGGCGGGGATCGTGTCCTCGCGACGCGCCAGGCCGTGGCCGGCGACGACCGAGTCGCCCAGCACGAGCACCCGCCGGGCTCCGGGCGGCTTGGCCAAGGTCCGCTCGCGATCGCGAAAGCCGTGGGCGTTGACATAGTCGAATGTGAAGTGATCGCTAGAGGCCGGTCCGCGGAAATTAGGAATGAGCTCGTAGCCGAGCCGTACGTCGTCGGAGAGTCGATACGCCGAGCTGCCGGGACGCACGTCGATCCGGTGGAGCTCCGGCGCCAACCCGGCGAGCCGCACGACTCCTTCGGCGACCAGGAGCCCCGCCGCAGCCGATGCGAGCGCGAGCAGCAGCGGCAGGCCGCGGCGCATCAGCGACGGCTGACCTGCTCGCGGGTGACGCCTCGGTCGAGCACGGCACCGGTGAGCGATGGGGCAGGGCGACGGGCCACTCCCGACGAGTACCACCATCCGCCAATCGGCGCGACGCCTACAGCGATGCGGCGGGCACGATCACGTCGTCGACGACGCTGCGCCGCACCGTGGCCGTCTTGGGTGCGGGCTCCTCCCAGTACACGGTCCGCTCGTCGCGTCCGGTGATCTCGGTCAGCGCCAGCACGCCCCACCAGCCGAGGCGCTCGACCGCGTTGGCGTCCAGCAGCCCGTGCGTGAGGCTGTAGCGCATGTTGGCCGCGCTGTTGGCCGCGAAGGCCTTCGCCTCGACCTCGCGGTAGCGCCGGAGCGTCCACTCCCGCACGGCCTCGCTCGGCGCGTAGCGCTTGGAGATCGCGTGGCAGTAGCGCAGGTGGCGCTCCTCGTCCTTGGCGATGGCGGCGAACACGTCCGCCGACTGCGGGTCGACCTTCCGCAGGTGCGGCTCGAACATCTGGAATTGCGTGATGGCGCGCTCTTCGATGACCTGGAGCAGGACATAGGCCTCCATCACCCCGCGATCGTCGGCGATGCCGAGCGCCATGACACCGCCGAGCGCCTTGTCCAGCCGATCGATGAGCTGCAGCTCCGCGGGCACCGAGTGTGGCGTCCCGCCGTTGCGGACGACGCAGGCACGGAACATCTCCGCATGGCGCAGCTCGTCCTCCTGATGCTTGCGGACCATGCGCTGAAGCTCCGGGTCGCCGACACGCGTCGCGAGCACCTCGAAGATCTGCCCCTCGTCGCTGGCCTCGGCCTCCGCGCACTGGTTGAGGAGGTGCACCCGCCCCTTCTGGCTCCCCAGCAGCGCGGACAGGTAGGTCTCGGTGAGCTTCTTCTGGATCGTCGCGTTCATCTCATCCTCCATGTTGACCTGATGACCAGATTCGTTTTTTGGTCATATTCGGTCGCAAAAAAAATCACCCCGAGACCACCGTGGCCGCGGGGCGGGCGCGAAGCCCTTCGAAAACGAGCACCATGCCGGCCTTGAGCCGGCGCGTGATCTCCTCGGCCTTGGCGCGCCGCTGCACCAGCGCCAGACAGCCGGAGACGTGCAGCTCCTGGAGCACGTAGGCCGTCTCCTCGACGTCCAGGTCCGCGCGGAACAGGCCCTGCCGGATGCCGGTGCGCAGGATCTCCGAGATGTTGGCGTGGCCAAGCGACCGCAGGGCGTTGAACTGCTCGGTCCAGTCCGGAAGCTGGCCGCTGTAGTTGCCGAGGAACAGTTCCTTGACCAGCGGATGCGACTCCAGGTACGCGAAGCTGGCGACCGCGACCTGCTCGAGCAGCACGTCCGCGGGAACGCGCGGATCGATCATCTTGGCGACCGTGGCGGACCAGGCGCGCAGCTCCCGGTGCACGGCCTGATAGAGCAGGTCCGCCTTGCTGTCGCAGGCGAGGTAGACGGTGCCCTTGGCCACGCCTGCCTCGCGCGCGATGTCCTCGACCGAGGCCTTCTTGAAGCCCATACGCGTAAATGCCCGCGCAGCGGCTTCGAGGATGCATTCTTTCTTTTGCCACTCCATGACTGACTGGAATCTAGAACTGGTCATCCAGCGCGTCAAGAGCCTCGCGCAAAAAAAGTGCGGGCACCGCTGGCGCCCGCGCCCGTGGACCGGATAATCCCCTCCCCATGGGAGGCCGGTACCTCATCGTGTCTGACCTGCACCTGTGCGACGTGGAGGACCACGCCGACGGGTGGAAGGCCTACAAGAGCTCCCGCTACGTGTGGGACGCCGCCTTCGCCGAGCTGCTGGCCCGGATCGAGGCGCGGGGTGAGGGTCCCCTCACGTTGGTCCTGAACGGCGACATCATCGACTTCGATCTCGTCAGCGACGTCCCAGAGTCGCCCGCGTGGCCGGTTCGCCAGACCGAACGCCTGCGGGGGCTCGACCCGTCGGAGCCCAAGTCCGTCTGGAAGCTCGAGCGCGTCTTGTCCCATCACGCCGACTTTCTCCGCACGCTCGCCGGCTTCGTCGAGCGTGGCAACGACATCGTCTACGTCATGGGGAACCACGACCGTGAGTTCCACTTCCCCGCCGTGCAACGCGTGCTGAGCGACGCCATTCGTGCGGCTGGTGCAGCCGACGGACGAGTGCTTCCGGAGAGCGTCGTGCGCTTCGAGCCCTGGTTCTTCCATGTCGAGGGCGAGGTCTACTGCGAGCACGGCCAGCAGTACGATCACTACAACTCGTTTCGGCATCTCCTCGAGCCCACGATCCCGAACCTCCATGGTGACCGCGTCATCGCGCTGCCGATGGGCAATCTGTCCAACCGCTACCTCCTCGGCCGAATGGGGTTCTTCAACCCGCATGCCTCCGACTTCATCCTGAATCTATATGCGTACATTGTTCATTGGCTCAAGCACTACGCGTTCTCTCGCCACCGAGGCATCTTCCTCAACTGGTTCTTCGGCAGCCTCGCCGTCATCTGGAAGCTGCTCGAGATCAAGGCTCAGCTGCTGCGTGAGCCGTCCGACGACCCCGCGCTGCTTGCGGCCCACGCCGCGCACTCGGGGCTGACCGTCCCGCAGCTCGAGTCGCTTGCGGAGCTCCAGCACCGGCCCATCACCGATCGCTTCTTCCTGGTCATCCGCGAGTTCTGGATCGATCGCGTCATCATCGCCACGCTCATGACGCTCGGGACCATCGCCCTCGCCGTCACGCCGATCCCGCTGTGGACGAAGCTCACTGTGCCACTGATGGGCTTTCCCCTCGTCTACGCGATCTATGAGTGGATCGTCCACGGCGGGACCATCTTCGACGTCGAACACCACATGCCAGCGGTGGCGCGGGCCATCGCACGCAAGCTCGGAGTCCGGGTCGTCTCGTTCGGGCATGTCCACAAGCCGCGGCTCGTGGCGGTCGACCGCGGCGTGCTTTACGCCGATACGGGCACGTGGGCGCCCATCATGGACCGCACGCGCCCCGATTGTCTGGCCACAGGCTACCGAAACTACCTGTCTGTCGATTTCTCCGGCGGACCGGACCCGATCGTGGACTTCGGCTCCTGGATCCCGCCCGGCGGCTGAGTCGCCGCTGGGAATCGCATGATGACGCGCGTCCCGACCCCCGGCGCGGTGACGAGCTCGGGCTCGACGCCGTGGCGCGCCAGGATGCCGTGACAGATGTAGAGGCCGAGGCCGGTGCCGCTCCCGCCTCCGGTGGCGAGGCCGCGCGTCGTGAAGAACGGCTCGAAGACGCGCGCCTTGACCTCCTCGGTCATGCCGCTGCCGTTGTCCTCGACCTCGAGCACGACGCGACCCGCGTCCAGTGCCGTGCGCACCACGATCCGGCCGGCACCGCGCACGTCCGCACGGGCGTCGATGGCGTCTCGTGCGTTGACGACCAGGTTGATGAGCACCTGCACGAGGTCGCCGTGGATTCCAAGAATCGGCGGCAGGTCCGCGGTGAGCTCGTGCTGTAGCGCGACCCCGAGGCTCTGCGTCTGCGCCGTGAGCAGCATGACGACGTCGCGCGCGACCTCGTTCAGCGCGACCGGACCATCGGCAGCGCTGCGCTCGGGGCGGGCGAGGGCGCGCAGGCGCTCGACGATAACCGCCGTACTGTCAATCGCACGCGACAGCACCTCGAGCTGCTCGACGTCGGGCGGCTTGCCCTTCTCGATCCGCTTGCGAAGGTTGTGGACCACGAAGGCCATCGGGTTCAGCTTGTTGCCAATCTCATGAGCCACGCCCGCTGCGAGCACGCCGACGCTCGCGAGCCGCTCGGAGCGGCGGAGCAGCTCGTCCTTCTCCTCCTTCTCACGCATCGCCCGCTCGGTCTCCGCGAGCGACTTCTCCAGCGCCAGGAAGCTCTCCGACAGCCGGGCCTGCATCTCCTCGAAGCGCTGCGCGAGCACACCGATCTCGTCCTCGGGGTCGGCGTCGACGCGCGCGACCGGCGCGTCGGGTCGCTCCCCCAGCGCCACGGCGTTCTGCGTGAGCGTGATCAGCGGGCGGTGCATGCGCCGGAAGACCGCGCCCAGCACGAGGAGCGAGAGACCCGCCGCCGCCGCAACGCACACGATGAACAGAATGATGAACGTGACCTTGTCTTGGCGGTTGCGCGCGACCAGCCCGCGCAGCGTCTCGGTGACCGTCGAGGTCGACATCTCGAAGCGAACGACCCCGAAGAACGCGCCACCGACGAACAGGGGCATCGCGTAGGCGCCCTCCCGCAGACGCTCGAGGCGGTGAATCGTGGCGTGGCGCTCCCAGAGCGCGTCGAAGTCGCCGATGTCATTGCAGGTGGCGTCGCGCCCGAGCGGACGGAGGCAGAAGGCGCGACCGCTGGTCGTACCGTCCAAGACGCGCGCCACGAGGTCGAGCTCCTGGAGGCCGCGGATGAACGTGACCTTCTCCCACAGGATCGCGCGCACGTGGTTCGTCAGGTCGGCACGCAGTCCGGAGCGCGCATAGCGCAGCGCGTCGAGGCGGCCGAGCTCGAGCGCCAGGAGCTTGGCGACCCCTTCGGCGTCCTCCCGCTTCACCTTGCGCGTCCCTGCGACGAACGTGTCCTCGTCGGACACGATCTTCTGGAAGAACAGGACGCCCAGCACCGCCATGATCCCCGCGACGACCAAGACCTGGAGCAGACCCAGCGCGCGGACCTTGTGGCGAAGGCTGCGCTTCATGGCGCCGGACGCGAGACCGGCGCGTGGCCGTGGACTGCGTCAATCTCCCGATCGGCGGCCTGCAACCGGCGGCCAATCGCGATACGGAGGCATGAGTCCTCGGTCGCCCCGCTGCCAGACTCCAGGCACTCGTTCAGGTAGCGGCGACATTCGCCGGAGACCTCCACGCGGCTCGCGACCCGCGCCACCCGCGGCGGCGCGGGGCACGTGAGGACGTCCTTGAGCGCGTCTCGGAGAAAGACGTGGACGAACTCGTCGCTCGTCCGGTCGCGAAATTGGAAGCTGCCGTTGCCCGTCGGTCGGCCGTCGAGCGCGGCGTGCAGCTCCGGGGCGAGCGCGGGGGCCAGCTCCGCCGGGACGGGGACGTCTCGGCGTGCCGGGATGAGCCCGAAGCGGTCCGCGAAGAAGGCGGCCGCCTCGCGCGAACTCAGCTCGGCCACGAACCGGATGGCCAGGTCGTGGCGCTCCTTTGCCGCGGCGCTGGCCTTCTCCGGAGCCCGCGGCACGATCCAGCCCCAGGCGCCCAGGTTCGACCAGCGCGCGCCGGGCGTGACACTCGGCAGCGGGGCGAGCCCCGTGGGCGGCATCGTGCCCCCGTCGCGGCTCTGCTCGTCGCGCATGAAGCGGTAGCGATTGGACCAGCTCACCATCATCACGGCCTCGCCGTGGGCAAACCGCCGGTGGACGGCCTGTCCGACCTCCGGCATGGCGCGCGCGGGCGGCAGGAGCAGGAAGCCGGGACGCAGCTCCTTGCCCATGCCGAGCGCGAGATCGGCCAAGAGCGAGGTCACGACCTCGGTCGCGAGCTTCCCCGAGTCGCCCGAGCCGACGCTCCACAGCAGCGGGTAGAGGTCGTTGTGCACCGACTCCCAGTCGAGCAGGAGGCAGTACCGGACCGAGCGCGGGATCCCATGATCGGCGGCCCGTTCGCAGGCGGTGACTAGCTCGCTGAGCGTCTTCGGCGGCTCTGGGACCAGATCCGAGCGGTAGTACAGCGCGTTGAACTGCGCGCTCCACGGGACGGCGTACACGCCGGCCGAAGCGCCCTCGCCCAGGCGACCCGCGGCGTGAAAGGCCGGTCGAAACCGCTCCTCCAGATCCGAGAACGCGCCGCTCGGGTGGGTGACGAGCTCGGTGAGCCACTCCGCGCGAAAGGAGCCCATGCGGTAGAGGTCGAGGAAGAAGACATCGGCGTCCGGCTCCGAGTCCGCGAAGCGGGCCGCCAGCGACGGCGCGAATACGGCGTCACGCCCCGGATAGGTGGGCTGATCGACCCACTGGATGTCCTCGAACCGAAACGAGAACGTCCGCACACCCGACTCGAGGAGCTCCTTGACCTGGGCCTTGTAGTGGTCCGGGATGATCACCCGAAGTGGGGCCGGCGGGAGCTGCACAGGCGCAGTGCGGCAGCCTGCCGCGAGGACGAGGGTCAGCAGCAGCGTCTGGCAACGGCACGACACCGCGGCAGTGTTGCCCGTTGACCGGGCCTGTCAACCCGAGAGGGACGCCGCCGCCCGCAAGGCCGCTCGCGGTGGCGGCTGGCTTGCCGGAGACGGTGCTGGCGCGTACCGTTCCGTGCGTGGCCGTGCGCAGCCAGACCCCTCACGCCTGGTGCCGCTACGTCACCCAGCCACCGCGTCGCGTCGCGGCCCTGTGGAGCCTGAGTCTCGTCCTCTCTGCGTGTATCACTGAGCGACGCGTCGTCATCGGGCCAGGCCCACAGACCGGCCCGGAGATTGCCAAGGCCACGCTCGTCGTACCGGAGCCCTGCCGCGTCGGAGCTCCGCTCCCCGGGGTCTTCACCGAGTCGGCGGCCGCGCTGGGCATCAATTTCACGTATCCAGCCTTTCCACCGAGTGACCTCAGTGGTCGCCTCCAGGACTTCCCGGCCGTCGCGGTAGCCGACCTCGATGGTGACGGGGCGCTCGACCTCTTCTTCGCCAATAGCGCTGGGCCCGATCAGCTGTACCTCACCACTGGGCGAGGGCCCGCGGTATTTCGTGGGCGGGACCGTGCGTCGGACCCGGAGGCGAGCGCGACCCGCGCCGTCGCCGCGGCGGATCTCGACGGCGATGGCGATCGCGATCTCATCTTGGCCGCGGCCGATGACCGCGTCCTCATCGCCGCCAATCGCGGAGACGCGACCTTCGATCCTCCGACGGCGCTTCGCCTCGGCGAGTGGGCGGCAGGCATGACGTTCTCGAACTTCAGCCTCGCGCTCGGCGACGTCGACAGTGACGGGTGGCTCGATCTCGTCGTCGGCAATCAGACGGAGCGGCTCGGTCAGGACGGCAAGGGCATGCCGGGACGAGAGTGGCTGTTCCGCGGCTCGGGGCTGGCATTCGACGATGTGTCCCACTGGCTGCCGAAGCGGCCCTATGACGACCTCACGTTTCTGGCGAGCTTCATCGATCTCGACGACGACGGGGACCTCGACCTCTACGAGATCAACGACGCGCGCCCCCTCGCTGAGTTTGGAGTCGACACGTCGCGGATCCCGGGCGTCGAGCCGGCGCAGGGCAATCGGCTCTACGAGAATCGAGGCCTCGCGGCCGACGGTCGTGTGGTGCTCGTCGATGTGACCGTTCCGAGCGGCGCGGGCGTCGTCATTGCCGGCATGGGCGGCGCCATCGGCGACTACGATAACGACGGGCGTCCTGATCTCTACGTCACCACCATGCCTTTGGACGCGAACGCGCTCCTCCACAACGAGGGAGGGCTGCGGTTCGTCGACCGCACCGTCAAGGCTCAGGCGAACACCCTCACCGTGGCGCACGACGTCGGCTGGGGCGCCGTGTTCTTCGACGCGGATCTCGACGGCTGGATCGATCTCTTCGTCGTTCACGGATTCAAGGAGGGGAGCCAGTCGCAGAGCCGCAGGAACCGCGACGACCAGTCGAACGTGCTCCTGCGGAACGTCGACGGCGTCCGCTTCGACGACGTCACGGAGGCGGCCGGTGTGCAGAGCGGCGCGTGGAGCCGGAGTCCGGTCGTGGGCGATCTCAACCGCGACGGCTTCCCCGATCTCGTCGTCGGCAACGCCGACAGCCCACCATTCGTGTATCTGAACGGCTGCGACGAGCGGCCGTGGCTGACGGTCAAGCTCTCGAACACGGGACCCAATACGGACGGCATCCAGGCGCGCGTTCGCGCGACCGCGGGAGGCGTGACCCAGTCGCGGTGGATCCTCGCGGGCGGAGACGGGCTCTACGGGTCATCGGCCCCGGAGGCGTACTTCGGTTTCGCACTCGGCGTCGAGGTCGTGGACGTCGAGGTGCGGTGGCCCGATGGCCAGGTGGACTCCTGGTCCGAGCTACCGGTGAGGCGGATCGCGACCCTGCGTCGCTGAGAGCTGCGCTACGCGCTCCAGAGATGAAACCCTTGGCCCGACTTCTTGCCGAGCGCGCCTTCGTTGACAAGGCGGCGTAAGATTTCTGGAGGCCTGTACTGTTCACCGCCGAGCTGCGCGTGGAGGTACTCCGCGATGGCCAGCCGCACGTCGAGCCCCACGAGGTCCGAGACCTCGAGCGGCCCCATCTTGTGCCCGTAACCGAGGCGCATCGCGGTGTCGATGTCTCGCGCGGAGGCGACTCCCTGCTCGACCATCCGCATCGCCTCCAGGCCGAGCACGACGCCCAGTCGGCTCGTGGCGAAGCCGGGCGAGTCGCTGACGACGATCATCTCCCTGCCGAGGCGCTCGCCGAGCGCTCGGGCGTCGTCCATGGCGTCTACCGCGACCACCTCGGAGCGCACGATCTCGAGGAGCTTGACGAGGTGCGGCGGGTTGAAGAAGTGCAGCCCGACGACGCGGCTCGCGCGCGCTCCGGCTGCGTCCGCGATGGCGCGAATCGACAGCGAGGACGTGTTCGTGCCAAGCAGCGCTTGCGCCGGAGCGTGCTGCGCCACGGCCTCGAAGAGCGGCCGCTTGAGGTCCATGCGCTCGGGCACGGCCTCGATGACCGCGTCGGCCTGAGAGACCGCGGCTGCCAGCGTGGTCGTGGTCACCACACGGGACCAGGCGGCGTCTCTGGCCTCCGGTGTGAGCTTCCCGCGCGCGACACCCTCATCGAGCGCGCTCCGAAGGCGCGCCGCGCCGCGCGTGACGCTCGCCTCGTCGATGTCGAACAGCTGCACCTCGAGTCCCGCCGTCGCCGCGACGAGCGCGATGCCGTGGCCCATCGTGCCGGCGCCGAGCACCGCGATCCGCTGGAATTCCGTGGCCTTCATGGGGTGGTCTCCTTGGCCTTGCGCCGCTCCAAGAAGCGCGTCATGCGCGCCCGCTTGTCGTCATCCTCGAACAGCACCGCCTGGGCCGTGGACTCGAGCGCCATGCCGACGTCGGTCGGCATATCGAAGGCCGCGTTCAGCGTGACCTTGGCCAGCCGGACGGCGAGCGCGCTGTTCTTGGCGATGTCGCGCGCCAGCTCCAAGGCCGAGGTCAGCACCGTCGTGTCGGGCACGACCCGATTGACGAGGCCCATGGCCAGCGCCTCGGTCGCCGAGACGAGGCGCCCCGTGAAGACGAGCTCCTTGGCGCGACCCAGGCCGACGATGCGCGCGAGCCGATAGGTACCGCCCGCGCCGGGCAGGATCCCCAGGCCGACCTCGGGCTGCCCGAGCCGTGCGCCTTCCGCCGCGACGCGGAGGTCACATGCCAACGCGAGCTCGCAGCCACCGCCGAGGGCGGCGCCGTTGAGGGCCGCGATCGTCGGCATGGGCAGCAGCTCGAGCTCGCGAAACAGGCTCGTGTTGATGCGCCGGAGCGCGTCGAGGCGTCCGCGGTCGCGCAGCTCGGCGATGTCGGCGCCGCTCACGAACGCGGTGTCCCCGGCTCCGGTGAAGATGAGCGCGCTGACATCGCCGCGCGCCGTCAGCGCGAGGAACACGCGCCGGAGCTCATCGACCATCGTGAGCGACAGGGCGTTGCGCGTCTCCGGTCGGTCGAACGTGCACACGACGATGCCGCGCTCGGGCTCGTCGAGGCGCAGGGTCGTCAGCGGGGGAGTCGAGGTGGTCATCGCCGCTGGCTGTCACACGCCGGGCGTCGGGTCAAGGCGCTAGCGTCGGACAAACAACGGCGGCGGCGCAGCGAGCATGTCCGGGCCCTTCTTGCGCAGCGTGAGCACGAGCCGGGCGGCGTTGAACACCGCGAAGTTGTGCGTCGTCGGCGTGGTGAGCAGGAACTGGCTGCGCGTACCGCCGATGAACCGGGCCACGTCGTCGATACGCTCGACCGACAGGTGCGCGAACGGCTCGTCCAGGATGAAGAAGCCGCCGCCCTCCTGCTCGGCCTCCCACGTCAGCGCGACGAGCAGCATGAGGCTCGCGAGCACCTTCTGGCCGCCCGAGAGCTTGGGATCGGAGACGACCACGGGCCGCTTGCCGTCAAAGCCAAGGCGTACCTCGAGGCCGGCCTGCTGGAGCGCGTCGTCGTCCTCGACGAGCCGGGGCGCGCGCACCTCGACCTCCAGCTCGGCGCGCTTCGCCAGCGCCTTGAGCGCCGTGCTGTAGCGGCTGATGGTCGCGTCGGCCACGCGGATGTAGCTCCGTCGCGCGCGGCGTAGCTCCTCCTCGCCGTGCTCGAGCTCCTCGCCGCGACGCTTGAGCAGACCGAGCTGTTCGTCCAGGTCCGCCTTGCGACGTCCCAGCACGTCCAAGATCCCGGCGTCCTTGCAGCCGTCGAAGCGCTCCACGCGCTCGCGCAGCACCTTCAGGCGACCAGTCAAGGCCTCGGGCGACTCGAGCAGCTCCCCGGCCGCAGGCGTGCGCAGCTCCTCCGGGACGTCTCGGAGCAGCAGCTCCGCCTCCGACGCCACCGTGTGTCGCCGGCTCCCGAGCTCGTGCACGCGCACCATGCGTCGCCGTCGCTCCTCGTCACCGAGCGCGCCATCCATCCGGAGCTGCTTCAGCTCCATCTCGCGGTTGGCCAGCTCGGTCGTGAGCTGCTCGGCCTCGGTGAGGACATCCATGACCGCCCGGGAGCGCTCGCGCTTCTCATCGACGAGCCGCTGATCCTCGGCCCGGAGCGCGAGCAGCTCGTCGCGGCGAGTCGCAAAGCGCTCGCGTGCCTCAAACCGCTGCAGCTCCTTGTCGAGCGCCGCCCGCTTCTGCGCCGCCTCGCGCCGTTGGTCGTTCCAGCGGAGCTCGTCGTTCTGGAGCTGACCGACTCGGCTCTTGAGCGACGCGGCATGTGACTCGGACGCGCCGGCACCGCAATAGACCTGCTCGACGCCGATGTAGACGCCGCCACGACCATCCTGCTTGTAGCCGTCGGGCGTAATCGTGGCCTGCTCGCGTGACAGGCCGTAGCCGTCGGCCACCGACTCGACGAGGGTCACCTCCGCGAGACGGCGCGCGATCCACTTCGGCAGGCGCGACTCCGAGATGCGCACGACTGAGAGCGCCGACGCCTTGCTTGCGTGCACGCTGGCTCCGCCCGACTCCAGCGACGCCACGTACGCCGGGTAGCGCACCTCGGAGGCGAGCCTACGTCCCTCCAGCGCGTCCTTGGAGTCGACGAGCACCGTGAAGCGATCGCGACCGAGCACGGACTCGACCGCCTTCTGCCAGCGGGGCTCCGTCACCTCGACCACGTCGTAGACGAACGAGTGCTTGATGCCTGCCCGCTCGAGGGCGCGCTGCATGTCCTCCACGAAGCGCGGCGGGCGCGGCCGACTCCCACGGGACATGCTCCCGAGCTCTCCCTCGAGCTCCTGTCGCTGGAGCTTGGCGTCGCGAATGCGTCGCTCGAAGTCGGACTCGGTCATCAGCGCCTGGTGCAGTTCCCCGCGAAGCGCCTCAACGTCCCCCTCGGGTGTCTCAGCCGCGGCCTTCTCGAGCGCCTCCAGCTCGCGGAGCTTGATGCGCGCCTCGCGGGACTGCTCGTCGACGGTCTCCTTGGCCTTGAGCAGCTCGCCGCGGGCGCGCCGGCGATCGATCACCGCCCCCTGGAGGCGCGCAATGTCTCGCTCGAGGCCGTCCACGCGCGCGATGCGCTCGGCCGACTCGGTCTCGAAGCGATCGAGCTTGGCCTTGGCCTCGTTCAGGGCCTCGTCGACGTCCTCGAGCTGCTCGCGCAGGGCGTGCCAGCGTGCCGCAGGCAGGCGCGCGTGCTCGATGTCGCGGACCTCGGCCAGGATGCGCCGGAACTCCTCGTAGGCGCGGGCGTCGCGCGCGACCGACTCCAGCTGCCGCTCACTCTCGCGCGCCTTGACCTCTTGCGTCTCGTGCTCTCCGCGGCTCTGGGCGTAGTTTTCGCGCGCCACGTCGTAGGCGTCGAGCACCGCCTTGTCGCCCTGCATCTCGAGCACGTACTCCAGCAGCTGCGCCGGCGAGCGCCGGCAGAGCGCGTGGGTCTCGCCCTGCTCGAGCGCCAGCACGCGCAGTAGCGTTTTGGGCAGGCCGGCGGCCTGCAGCTCCGAGGAGTACTCGTCGGGCCCCATGCCGCGGCTGTCGTCGCGGATCGACTGGAGCGACGCGTCGCCCGGCAGGATGTGAAACCGGCGATGCCACGCTCCCGAGCGGTTCTCCAGCACGCATGCGAGTGTGGCCGTGTCCTCGAAGATGCCCCGGCGCGTAAACGGCCGGCGCCCGTGGCCCTTGCGCAGCGGGTTGGTCACGACTGCCTTGACGACCGCGGTCTTGACCTCCGGGCGCAGGTAGCCGCCGAGCTGACGGGCAGTAGACAGCGTCTTTGTGCCGAGGAGCACGCGGATGGCGTCGAGCAGCGTCGTCTTCCCGGAACCGTTGGGGCCACAGACTACGACGACCTTCTCGTCGAACGGGAACTCGACGTGGTCCCACAGGTCCCAGTTCAGGAGCTCGACGCGCTGAAACGCGAACATGTCTAGGCCTCCCCCTCGGGATCGTCCTCGAACTCGGCCTCGGAGAGGGCGTCGGGCAGCTCGTCGTCACCGGGCTCGGGCGCGTCGAGCTCGAGCTCGGCGGTGCTTCCGGCGCTCTCGGTCGCGGGACCCGCGCTCAGCAGGTCCCACAGCACGCCGTTCTGGATCTCCGAGGCCAGCCGCGGCCCGTCGACCTTGAGGTCCAATAGCGGCCCCTCGAAGAGCCGACCCGTGCGATCCTCGCGGATGAAGCCGAGGCGCTTGAGCATGCCGAGGTAGCGCAGCAGGTTCGAGCGGCCGAACTTGGGCCCGAACTCCGCCAGCAGGGCCTCCTTAGGGACCTTTACGACGTATTCAGGCGGCACCTTGTTGTCCGGGAACAGCTCGAGGTTGGGCTCGTCGGGATCAATCCGGCGGTCGCGTGCCGCGCGCCGCGGCAGGACCAGCTTGGCCCACAGCACGACCAGCAATGCCACGACCGTGCGCGGCAGGCGATGGCTGGAGGCCCAGTCGAAGCGGATGTCCGCCTCGACGCTGCCCTTGAGCCGCACGGAGAAGTAGTCGCTGTAGAATGACTCGGCGAGCTCCATGCCCACGGCCGACAGCCGGCGATCGACCTCGGCGCGCAGCTCCTCGTCCAGCACCAGATCGCGATAGCGATCGCGCCTCAGGTAGGGAAAGACGAGCAGATGGGCGCAGACCTCCTCGGCGCGTGCCAGGGTCGCGTCGCTCGCAAGGTCGTCGCGGCTCATGCTCACGGCCGGGCCTCAGAAGGCTGGCGGGGACCTACGTGGCCTCGGGAGATCTCACTGACGTAGTCGCTATACATTTTTCTTCCGGGCCCGAGCTCGACGGTCAGCTCGATCTGCCGCTCGTCCGCCTGGTCCTCGAGCGCCAGCAAGGCCATGCGGTAGCACGTCCGCGGGAAGTCGCCGCCCAAAAGGAAGCGCTCGAGTGGCACCGTCTCGCGTCGATGTACGACGTCTTCCAGCGCCTTCCTGAAGCCGGCAAACGCGGACTCGCCTTCGGTCGGGGGTGGCGTGCCTATCTCTGCGGGTCGCGCGGCCTCGGTCGTCCAGCCCACGGTCGCCTGTTCGCGGCCCTCGGCCTCCAGCAGCTCGAACTCGGCCGTAGATAACACGTTGTCCAAGATGAACACGAGCGGCCACACAGGCTGCGACACGGTCCCGGTGGCGAGCGCGTAGAGGTCCTCCACCGACTGCTTCGCCAGGTAGCGGCTGACGTCCGCGGGTCGGATGCCCGCGGCGCCGAGCGGCAGGCGCGTACGGCCGACCTCGTCGAGCGCACGCTGCATGACCGAGTGCCAGCGATGGAGCTCACCCAGCTCGCGACCGAGACGCTGGCCCGAGCGATAGCCCTGCTCATCGTCGATGTCGATAGCGTCCAGCAACGAGCGCGCGCGACGCGACCACTCGAGGTTCTTGTCCAGCCGATCCCGCGCCTCGAGCACCTTGAGCTCCGACTGCGACTTGATGGCCGACTCGACGTCCTCGATGGAGCGCCGCAGGTGGTGGGACAGGTGACGGAGCGCCGGTCCGGTGTCTTCTTTCAGTCGCGTCGAGGCCTCGAGGTCAAAGACGCCGAGCGCCATGTCGTCGTCACGGCCGACGCGTAGGCTGGCGAGTCGACACAGCGTGGCGTAGACCGCGAGCGCCTCGGACGACAGCCGAAAACCGCCGCCGGGTCCCGCCGGCTCGAGCCATCCGGTCTTGCGCAGGCCCCGCAGCACCGCGTCACGGTGCTCGGGCGCCATCCAGACGAGGCGCCGCTCCAAGGCGTCGTGCGAAAACGCCGTCTGGTCTGAGTGTACGAGGTCTGAAACCGCGCCAAACCGCAAGAGGAAGTCGTTGCGCGTGCCCGAGGTCAGGCCCCGCAACAGGCCGAAGTGCAGCGCGACGGCGCTCGCCTCGCGCAGCCCCACGACCGACTCGACCTCGAAGCCCGGCATGACGCCCAGCTCCGCGTCGTCCTCCAGCTCGCTGTGCTCCAGATCCCCCGCCACGCTCGTCTCACACGCTCCTGCCGTTCTCCCGTGAGCGGCGGAGCGGGCGTCTATCACCGAGGCCCCCGGTCGGCAAGGCCCGAGCTAGACTCCGACGGTCACGCGCAGCCACTCGTCGAAGCAGGCGACGGCAAGCTCGCCGTAGACCGGTTGCACCGTGCGCTGACCCTTGGCGTAGGGCTCCCCGGCCCTGAGGCCGCAGCGGGCCAGCAGCGTCCGAACCTCGGCGAGCTCCTCGGCCGTGTAGACCAGGAGCCGGACCTCCCAGCCCTTCTTGTAGCGTCCGGAGCCTTGGCCCAACCGATCGCGACGCGGCCGCCGAATGCATCCGCCCTGGCTGAAGTGCCAGAGCAGACGTCGCTGATCGTCGTTCATCGTATGTGTGCTAGCGTTCACACCCCCATCGTCCACGCTTCTGCGTCAGTTGCAAGCTCTTGCAGCCATCACCGCGCAATCACACGGCGGTGGCCTTTCGGCGGGACCGGGCGACCGCTATACTCTCGTGCCACCTCGGCCCTCGCGGCCCCAACCGGTGGACGTGAGGCGCATGTTCGTCGTCTATTTTCTCCTCGTGATTGGCCCCCTCGTCGTCTTCCACGAGCTCGGCCACTTCCTGCTCGCGCGCCTCTTCGGCATTCGCGTGCTCGAGTTCTCGGTCGGCTTTGGCCCGCAGATCGCCGCCTTCACCCGCGGTGACACGACCTACCGCATCGCGCCGCTTCCGCTCGGTGGCTACGTCCGCATCCTGGGCCAGGACCGCTCCGAGGTCATTCCGCCGGAGCTTGAGTCCGTCTCCTTCCAGTCCAAGCCGCTGTGGCAGCGCACGTTGGTCATCGCCGCCGGCCCGGCGTTTTCGCTCTTGTTGCCCTTCATCGTCTTCTTCTTCGCGGCGCTCGCCGACAGCACGGTGGACCCGGCAGTCGTCGGCACGGTCCGGCCCGATGGCCCCGCGGCTGGGAAGCTCCTTCCCGGAGACATCGTCACCGCCGTCAACGACGAGCCCATCGACGGGTGGTGGGAGCTCACTCGCGTCACGTCGAAGAGCGCGGGGAAGCCCATCGACTACACGGTTCGGCGCGGCGACGCGATCGTCGGACCCATCACGATCGTCCCGGAGAACGACGTCGATTTTCTGGCGCCGGAGCTCGGCGTCTCCCGCAACGTCGGTCGCATTCACATCACGCCGCACTTTCCGCGGCCCGTCGTCGTCGTCGACCCTGCCGGTGCCGCGGCCAAGGCCGGGCTGCGCAGCTGGGATCTGGTCGCCAGCGTCGACGCGGTCCCCATGCGCGGCTTTCACGAGGTGACGCGCGCGCTGGAGTCGGCCCACGCCGAGGGTCGCACGGCGCGAGTGGCCGTCGTGCGGGAGGGCTCCGCGCCCACGACGCTCGCCGGTGTCGCGCTGAGCGGGCTCCAGGTCGAGACGCTGGACTTTCCTGCCTCTGCGTCGCCGCTCGGCCTTTCGAGTGCCGAAGCCACCGTCCACACCGTCACGCCCGGAACGCCGGCGGCGGCGGCCGGGCTGCTGGCCGGGGACACCATCGTCGCCGTCGACGGGCGCCCCTTCTGGACCTGGCGATTGATGACCGTGAAGTTCGAGGAGGATCCGAAGGCGACCCGCACCTTGACCGTCGCGCGCCCTGGACGGGAGCCGTTTTTGGTCGCGGTCACGCCCGACGTCACCACCGAGAAGGGCGAATTCAACCAAGAGATGCCCAAGGTCATCTTCGGCGCCGAGAATCGCTGTTCCTACACGGTCTACCCTGATGTGCCCAACGAGTCCCGGTTCTCGTACGCTATATATCAGAGCATCTCGCGCACGCTCGTCGAGACCCAGAAGGCCATCGGCGGCGTCGTGGGGCTGTTCACGGGCAAGCTGGGCCTCAAGTCCATGGGCGGACCGGTATTCATCTTCCAGGCTGCGAGCAAGACGGAGCAGTACGGCTGGCGCTACTACGCGTACTTGCTGGCCATGCTGTCGATCTCCCTGGGGCTGCTGAACCTGCTACCCGTGCCGTTCCTCGATGGCGGGCACCTGCTGTTCTTCCTCATCGAGGCGGTCAAGCGCAGCCCCGTGGCGCTGCGAACCCAGCAGATCGCCACCTACGTGGGCCTCTCGGCCATCCTGCTGCTCATGCTGCTCGTCCTGCGCAATGACTTGCTGCGCCTGTTCGGTTGAGTCCACGCCCATGATCGTCGTCGCGTTCGACACGTCCGACCGTGTCGGGTCCATCGCCCTCGCCGTTGGCGCGGCCGCTCCCTCGCTCGCCGTGCTCAGCCCCGACGCCGGTCCGCACGGCCCGCGGCTCCTTGCCGAGATCCATCGCCTGCTCTCGGAGGCTGGTCTGTCGCTCCAGGCCGTCGACGTCGTCGCGACCACGAACGGCCCTGGCTCGTTCACGGGTCTGCGGGTCGGCCTCGCCACGGCGCAGGCGCTCGGCTTTGGGCTCGGCTGTCGCGTCGGCGGCGTCGGCACCCTGCACGCACAGGCCGAGGCGCTCCGCCGCGAGGGGATCCGCGGCGTCGTCACGACCACGCTCGACGCCAGCCGAGGCGAGGTCTACGCGGCCGCGTTCGAGCTTGCCGACGAGAGCGTCCACGAGCACCTCCCGCCGGCGGTTCTGCTTCCGGCCCGGTGGCTCGAGCGGCTCCACGCCACCTTCGGGCGTGCGGTGCCTGCGTTTGGCGCTGGCGCGATGGCGCATCCCGACGCGTTCTCAGAGGCGCGTCCGGCGCCCCCGTTGGCTCCGGCGCTGTGCGCGATGGTCCGCGACTCGCCCATGTCGCTTTCGGCGGCCGGCCCAATCTACGTCCGGCCTTCGGAGGCCGAGGTCAAGTTCGGTCGGGCTCCCGCCTTCGATCTTCGCCAGGCCATCGACGCCGGTGAGCGAACGGGCCTACACTAGCCCGCTCGTACCCACACCGAGGAGCGCGCCATGACGAAGGCCGAGTTCATCGACGAGATCAAGAAGCAGCGGGGCATCGATCTGACGCGCAAGGACGTCGAGCTGGTCGTCAACGCCGTGTTCGACGTGCTCACGACCGCGCTGCGCCGTCACAAGAAGTTCACGATGCCCGGCTTTGGCATCTTCCAGGTGCGTGTCCGGAAGGCACGTGCCGGCACCGATCCGCGCAACGGTGAGCCCATCAAGATCGCGGCGACCAAGACGGTGAGCTTTCGTCCCTCGCCCCGGCTGAGGACCCGACTCTAGAGTTGCGCGCGGCGCCACTTCGGCGTTGCAAAGAACGGCGTAAACAGATACACTCGGCTCCATGGCTGAACTCACCCCCAAACCCGAAGCGACGACCGCCTCCAAGGGCGCCAACACTGACGCCGCCACGCCCAAGGGCGGAGCCCGGTCCAACCTGGCTGGCATGTCCTATGCGGACGGCGCTGCGGCACTGTCTCCGCGAGTGCAGACCAAGGAAGACCCAGCGGCGACGCCGGCGCCCACCGCGGGCGCGGACGGCAAGACGGCCGGGGCTCCCGGTCCCGACGCCAAGACCGATCCCAAGAAGGAAGCGGCCATCAAGGCCAAGTACGAGTCGCTGCTCGGAAGCTTCCTCGGGGACAAGCTGTATCAGCTCGTCAAGGACAACCTCTCGGCGGACAAGCTCTCGGGCTACGCCAACCAAGGCCTCGACGCGGGCATCAAGTCGCTCGGCGGACTGCTCAAGCCCATCGAGGGCTCGACCGTACTGGACGAGGCCAGCGAGGTTGCCGCGGTCAACGCCTTCGCCAAGGCCGTCGGTGAGTGGGCCAAGCCCGTCGCCGAAGGGTGGCTCAAGGGGGCTGACGGCCAGGCGCTCATGAAGAACGTCGCGGGCTGGCTCGAGGGCAACCCGTGGGCGCTAGTCGCCGGCGCGCTGGTCGCCGCCGTCGGAGCCGTGGCCGCCAACGTCGACATCCCCAACATCGAGCAGAAGATCGGCCTCGGAAAGGGTCTCAAGCTCAAGGCCGGCATCGATCTCGGCAAGATCCAGAACCTCTGCGTCCAGGGAGCGTCGCTCGGCATCGAGTACAAGAAGAACGACTTCGCCGCCTCGCTCAGCTACAAGTTCAAGAACGGCGAGGATGGCAAGGCCGACGTGCACACGATCGGTGCCAAGATCGGCACCGATACGAAGTACCTCGAGGGCACGGCCGCCGTCGGTACCGATGGCTCGCTCAAGGTGAATGCGGGCGGCAAGTACAAAGAGGGCAACGTCACTGCCTCGGGCGGCGCCACCCACGACAAGGCGGCCGATGGAGCGACCAAGACGACGGCCAACGTGGACGTCACGGTCGGGACCGAGAAGAAGAACGTGTCCGGTAGCGCCAAATACGATTCGTCTACGGGCGAGGTCGCGCTCGCGGCAGGCACCATGCAGCAGTTCGGTGCGTGGGACATGGCCGCCAAGGCGAGCGTCAAGACGGGCGGTGCCGACGGCACCTCGGCGATGGGCTCCATGTCGTTCCAGCACGGCAAGGACTTCCGCGCCCAGCTCGAGGCCGACATCAGCCAGGTCCGCGGGACGAACCTCACGGCGTCAGCGGAGTACAAGAAGGGCAACGTGACCGCCGCAGGGTCCACGACCTTCAGCCTGACGGACACGCAGTTCCGGTCGCTCTCGCTCAGTCTCGGCTATCGGGACCCCAAGGAGTTCCAGGCCTACCTCCTGGAGTTCAAGCGGAGCTACAACGGCAAGGTCCCCGAAGACCGCCTCCACCTGATGATCGAAGAGCACGTCAACCAGTGGATGTTCCGTGTCCAGAACACGACGTCCCTCGTCGATGGTCGCTTCAACTCGAACGTCACGCAGGGTCAGGTCGGCTACCAGGTCAACAAGGATCTCGTGCTGTTTGGCGGGGCCAAGTACGGCTATGAGAGCGATCGCGGACCAGGCAACATGGGCGCGATGGACCGCGGCGCGTGGCTCAGCGTCGGCGCGCAGGTCAAGGGCGTACCGTTGCAGTTCAGCTATCGTCCAGAGGACCGCGCGATGACGATCGGCATCACCATTCCGTTCGGTCGCTAACTTCGCTCTGGCCGTAACCGCAATGGCGAGCCCACCGTAGAGGGGTTTGCAGCCAACGCAGGCCGCCAGAATGGAACTCGATGAGTCAGAATCTTCCCGCCGTTCATCACTCGCTCGATCAGTACATGCTCGAGGTCGGGCGTGTGCCGCTCCTGACGCGTCAGGAGGAGCTCGAGCTCGCCTACAAGCTCAAGCACGACAAGGACGTCGCCGCGGCCAAGAAGCTCGTCGCGTCCAACCTGCGCTTCGTCGTCAAGGTCGCGTTCGAATACAAGAACTACAACATCCGCATGACCGACCTCATCCAAGAGGGCAATATCGGGCTCATGCACGCGGTCTCGAAGTACGACCCGGATCGCGGCTACCGACTCATTTCGTACGCAGTTTGGTGGATCAAGGCCTACATTCAGAACTACATCATCAAGAACTGGAGCATGGTTCCGGTCAGCGCGCGCCGCAAGCAGCTCTTCGGGCGGCTACGTGGCCTCCCGAGCGGCGAGCTCGAGATTGAGCCCTCGCGCGAGATCGAAGGACTCGAGGCGGACGCCGCGGTCGAAGGGGAGGGCGCTCAGTACCTCATTCCGGCCGGACAGGCGGATGAACCGACCGTGGGGGTCACCCGCGACGAGCTCATGATGGCGCAGCGGGACTTCTCGCTCGACGCCACGCTGTCCGAGGAGACAGGCACGACCTACCTCGCGCGGCTCCCGTCGACCCAGGCCAGCGCCGAGGAGGATCTCGGGAGCGCGCAGGTGCGCACGCAGGTCAGTCAGGCCCTCGAGAAGGTGCTCGTGGACCTGGACGACCGGGGTCGGTACATCTTGGAACATCGGCTTCTGGCAGACGAGCCCATCAGCCTCCAGGAGATCGGCGAGAAGTTCGACGTCAGCCGCGAGCGCGCGCGCCAGTTGGAGGCGCGCGTCAAAGACAAGCTCAAGAAGGCCCTCGCGCACCTCGGTGCCGCCGAGATCGTCAACTGACCTCGGCGCGCGCAATGGTCGCTGATTGCCCAGCTAGCGGCTGGGCTTGACGATCGGGCGGGGTCGCGTTCCCGGGCGGCTCGGCTCCGGACGCTCGCCCAGCTTGACCGCCTCTGAAACGACGTCCTCCAAACAGCCGACACGCCGCTCCGCCGCAGGGGCCAGCAGGCAGGTCTTCACGCGGCCCGGAAAGCTCGAGATGCTCCCGCGACTGCCGAGGCTCAAGGTCCAGGTGTCGTAGGCGCCCGTGCCGCCAATGCCCGGCGGCCGGCTCCCCTCGGGCAAGCGCGCCGCGATCACCTCCTCCACCGCCAGCGTGACCATGGCCCATGTAGCCTCGAAGCGCTGCGCGTCGCGGCCGGTGAGCTCCGCGGCGCGCGGCCGGATCGTGGACTCGAGGCGCTCGAGCGCAGCCGGTGTCGTCACCGGCGGGAGCTGGAGGCTGTCCGTCCATTGACGCACGGCGTCTCCTCGCTGCGCTTCGGCCAGCAGGTGCAGCTCGCCCGGCGTGGGCCTCACGCCGCCGCCGCCTCCTCCGCCGTCGGCGATTCGCAGGTACTTCGACAGGCTCGTCCAAAGGCGTCCCGCCCAGCTCGCGGACACCGCGGCTGGACTCAGGCCCAGCCGATCGTCGATGCGCGCCGAGACGGCCTCACGCACCTTCTTCCACGAGTCGTGCAGGCGCTCTGGCGGCGTCTCGCCCTGACCGCGTCCGAGCTGCAGCAGCCACGTGGTCGGCGCCGCAGCCGCGGTGTTGACGTCGTCTCGTCCAAGGATGATGGCCACGGCCGTCAGCAGCGTGCCTTCGGGCACGCGCGGGCGCTCGAGCGCCAGTGCAAAGCCGACGCGCAGGCCGAGCCACGCCAACGCCCGACTCTCGGCCTGCCCCGTGGTCTTGCGGTCCAGGACCTCCACCCAGCGACGCAGCTGCAACGCCGGGATGACCCACTCGCGAGAGAAGCGCCAGGCAACCTCGCGGCCGAGCCAGTCGCGCGCGGCCTGGACGAGGGCGCGAATCTCCGGCTCCGGATCGGCCGCCATGGGCGCGAGGCTGGAATCGAGCGCGCGTCGCGCGTCGTCGAGGGAGGCGCGCGGCGCGTCTTCCATGAGCAGCGGTGCCAGGAGCTCCAGGTCGCGTGGCAGGCCGCTCGTCCCGCCAGAACGCGGACGCGAGCTGCCGGACGACTCGGCACGGATGTCCACGACCAGGCTCCCGAGCGCGCGCTCGCGTCCAGTCAGATCGACGCACGCCTCGTCCACGATGTGCGCAAACAGGAACCAGAGCAGGCGCGCCTCGATGAGCCGCCGCTTGGCCAGGGTCAGCCCGTCACCCTCGACGCGCAGCAGCCGCTTGGACTCCCAAACGACGTCTGCGAGCGACAGGCGGTCGTTCCACAGACGGTCCAACGACTCCGTCGGCGCCTCCGCTCCCGACGGGTCGGTCACCTCCGGACGCATCGGCTCGCAGCCACTCAGCGCTGCCATGGCGAGGCTCACACACGCCGCACCCAGGCATCGACGGTGACAGGCTTCTGGCCTCAATCGTCCTCGCGGACCCACGTCGCTTCGAAGCTGGCTCCCGCCTTCAGGTTCACGATGAGCGCCGCGGCGACCTTGGCGACGTCCGCGGCCGGGTCAAGATCCACCCCTTCGAGCAGCGTAGTCGGCAGCTTGAGCTTGCCCGTGACCGTAATCAGAGGGAGGTGGTCGCGATCCACCGGCAGGTCCGCAGGCGAGGCCACGCGGATCCCCTCTGGCGGAGCGGCCGCGACGTGAAAGTGCTTTCCGTCGAGTGATCCCGAGACGTCGATGGAGTGTACGACCGCGGAGAGCTTGGCATACGCGGCGTGATCGAGCTCGGCGGGGCCGAAACGCGACTGAACGTAGCCCGTCAGTGGCGTAAACTCGGCGCCGACAACGACTCCGGCGACCACGTGTTCGATGCCGCCATCCTTGCGGACGCGGTCGCCCTCGATTTCGATACCGCGCAGGCGCACGACGACCTCCGTCGCGATGGCCTCCTTGCCGCCTGTCGAGAAGCGATCGCGCAGGAGCTCCACGCCGATCTGGCCCTCGAGTGAGCCAAAGCCACGACCGTCCGTCGCCGCGCAACCCATGGCCGCGACCGACAACAAGAGAGCGAGCCATTGTCCCATCATCGTGCCCCCCGCACTGCGCCGAGTCCCATCGTCGGTCCCATCGTGGTCCCCGCCTCCAGGTGCAACAGGACGCCGTAGTGCGTCTCCGCGTTGGGACCGCCAACATCCATGTACCCAGACACGCGAATCCGCCCCCACGGCAGCGGCCGCCATCCCACCTGCAGCGTGGGACGCTGGCGGAGCTCCCGGTCCGCGGCGTCGAGATCGTCGCCCTCGACGCCGGTCGTGAGCTCGTACCGCGCCCCGACGCTCCACTGGGGCGTGACGTGCAGGCCGAGCTCCAGCCAGCCGCCGGCGTCCTGGAGCACCGAGCCCGGAACCTGACGGCGGCGAATGAACCACTCCGTCTCGAGCGCCAGCTTGAAGCCGTCGACGTTCTTGAGCGCGTGCTCGACGAAGGCGCCGACCGCGTAGATGTCGGTGCCGCTCTTGCGACCGTGCGCGTTCGGGCCCAGCACGGCGTCGAAGCCAAAGCCGAGGTGCGTGCGCTTGCCGTCGCCCAGGTCGAAGCCCATCTTGAATCCGAGCTGGTAGGCGAAGTCGCGGGGATGCTGAATCTCGATGTCCTCGTTGCCATAGAAGCTGCGTGCGCCGGGGCCGGTCGCCGCCATCGCCGCGCCGTAGAGGTCGAAGCGGAAGGGCACGGGCACCGACCAGCGCAGCTCGGCGCCGAGGTTGAGGTGGCCGCGCGGGCCGAACATCTTGCCGAGCGCGAGCGGCTGTTCGACGAACTCCTGCGCGCCCGGCCGTCGCGCGTTGGCGTAGCCGACCCGGCTCCGAAAGCGACCGGCTCGGACGTGGATGCGGCCCGGAAGAGACAGCGTCTCGGCCGAGGCTTCGTTGAGAAAGAAGCCGCTCTCGGCCACGCTCAGGTCTACCGACAGCCGCGCGAACGCCCCCAGATCGCGGTCGAGCGCGACCTCCAGCTGCTGGAACCCGAAGCCGTTGCGCGCCAGGTCGAACTGGCCAGTTGGCAAGGGGGTGCCATTGAAGACCCCCATGACGCCAAAGTGCGTCAGCAACGTGAGATCGGGCAGCCATGCGACCGCCTTCGAGATCGGCGCGGGCTTGGGATCGTTGGCTTCGGGTGGTGTCTCCGCCCAGGCCGCAGGCGCCAGGAGCGCCAGGACCGCGAGACAGGGAAGCAGTAGCGAGCGGGCCGGTCGACTCATGGGTGATGCCTCTCCGCACCTCCGTGCGCGCCTGCTACTAGAACGCGGGTGGCGGGATGTCAACGGGCGGGCCGGCGCCGTTTTCGTTCTTGTCGGCCGGGTCAAGCGGGGCTAAGCTACGAAGTCGGCGGTTCCTGGGAGTAGTCATATGTCCTCTTTGTCGTGGGTTCGAGCGGCTGCGGCTGTGCTTGCGCTCGTCTCGGCCGCGCCGCGCTCTGCGCAGGCCTGCGGCGGGTTCTTCTGTAGCAACGTCCCGGTCGATCAGACCGGCGAGCGCGTCCTCTTCGCGGTCGACAAGGCGTCTGTCACGGCACACATTCAAATTCTCTACACCGGTGAGGCCGAGAAGTTCGCGTGGGTCCTGCCCTTGCCAACGGAGCCGACCGACATCGGCGTCGGAACGGATCTCGTGTTTCGCAAGCTCGAGCAGGCGACCGATCCCCAGTTCCAGCTCAACTGGGCCAACACGCCGAACTGCTATCCGCCGTACTGGGGCTTCGCCGAGGACGCGGCCGCAGGCGGCGGACCACCCAACGCCGGCGGGCCCAAGTCGGGCGGCGTTGAGATCCTGCTCCAGAAGGAGGTCGGACCCTTCGACGCGACGGTGCTCAAGGGGACCACGGCCGACTCGGGTGAGGCGGTCTTCGAGTGGCTCAACAAGAACGGCTACGTGCAGCCGCCGCAGTCCAAGGACCTCGTCAATACCTACGTCGCCGAGAATCACGTGTTCGTGGCCGTCAAGCTCCAGAAGGACCAGAAGGTCGGCGACATCCAGCCGCTGGTCCTCAAGTTCCCGTTTCCCGGCAGTTGCGTGCCACTGCGGCTCACCAGCATCGCGGCCACGCAGGACATGGACGTGTGGGTCTACATGCTCGGCCAACACCGCGCCGTGCCCATGAACTTCTTCCATGTGGAGATCAATGAGGCCAAGCTCTCGTGGCTCACCGTGGGCTATCAGGGGCGCCCGACCAACTACAAGGAGATCGCGACCGATGCGGTAGACCTCGCGAGCGGGCGCGGCTTCCTAACCGAGTACGCGGGCGACACCATCGGCATGCCCGAGGCGATCTGGACCGAGGGGATCTACAACTTGGAGCTGTTCGCCCAGAAGAAGACGCCGTGGGACTTCTACGCCGAGATGATGAACCAGGGCATGACGCAGCTCAACTCCGTGCAGCTCCAGAACGTCATCCGCGCGCACATCCCCATGCCCAAGTCGGTCAAGGACAAGGGCATCAGCGAGCAGCAGTTCTACTCGAGCCTCCAGACCTATAAGACCGAACTCGCGGGGCAGCCGTTCGACCCGATCGCCTTCGTCAAGGACCTGGAGACCAAGTTCTTCGCGCCGCTGAAGGAGGCCAGCAAGCTGTTTGCCAGCCACCGGATGTTGACGCGCATGTACACGATCATCAGCCCGTCGGAGATGGCGCGGGACCCCATCTTCCTCTTCAACCCGGATCTGCCGAACGTCTCCAATCTCCATAAGGCCGTTGGCAAGGCCATCTGCGCGGAGGGCAAGACGCAGCCAGACAAGGTTGAGATTACGCTCGGCGACGGCACGAAGCTCGTCTACAAGGGGCCTTTCCAGGGCTGGAATGGCATCGACAGCAAGCCGCCGGTGGCGGAGAACGACGCGCAGCTCGGCGGCGCGGCCAAGACCGTCGCGGTGATGGACACCCAGGGTGACCCCGAGATCATCGCGGCGGGGCCCAACATCGCCGCAGAGAAGGCCAAGGTCCAAGAGGCCGAGAAGCTCCTGGCGCAGATCACGATCGCGACGCTCATCGTCAACCACAACGCCAGCCCCGGCGTGACCGCGCCGACCAAGTCCGCCACCAGCGGAACCGGCTCGGGCTGCCAGAGCGGCCGCACGATGGGCTTTGGCGGCGTGGCCACGCTGCTCCTCGTCGGCTTTGGCGCGATGGCTCTGCGTCGCCGGCTCAGCCGCTAGCTAGCGCAGCGCGGCGAGGAGCTCCCGCAGTGGGCGCCGGAGCCGCGCCGGCGGGCGGGCGGCTCGCGCCCGGTCCAGAAACCCGAGTGCTTCGAAGCGGCGGTCTGCCCGCAAGGCGTAGACCCCGAGCTTGAACAGCAGCTCGGCTGACTCGCCGCGAATGGCCAGCGCCTCACGCAGATAGGGCAACGCCGATCGCCAGCGCTGCTCGCGCGCCGCCATCGTGGTGAGATACACCACCGTATCGCGATAGTCGGGTGCCGTCGCCCACAGCGATTGAAACCGACGGGCCGCCTCGGCGACATCCCCACGTGCCAGCGCGATCCGGGCGAGAAGGTAGCTGTCCTCGACGCTCGTCGGGGCGCCCGTCTCGTGCTGCACGAGGCGCTCGGCCGCCTCTGGCTCGTGATTCTCGACCAGCAGCGTGGCAAGGACGCGGCGCCACTCGCGATTGGCGGGCTGGCGCTGCGACTGCTCCCGAGCGACCTCGATGGCCCGGTGCGTGGCGAGCCCGCGCAGATCGAAGTAGGCGGCCTGCTCCTCGGGTGTCGCGAGCTGCGTCGCTCCGCGCTCGACGAAGGCATACAGCTCTGTGATCGCTGGCTGCTGCGGATGCAGATCGAGCGAGGCGCGCAGAAAGCCCAGCGCACCTGGAAGGTCTCCCCGAGCGATCGACCGCTCCGCCTGGGCCGCGAGCGCCAGCGGAAACTCCGGATGGAGCTCGAGGGCCCGGTCGAGCGCCTTGGCTGCGTCGTCGTGCTGACCGAGGCGCGCGTGGCAGACCGAGACGAAGTACTGGGCCTGCCCCTCGAAGCGGTCGCGACCCAGGCGCCAGTCGGTCGCCGACGCCCCGCGAATCACGCGGTCGAGCCGCGCGCGCGCCTCCTCCCATTGTTCCAGCCGGAGCTCGCTCATGGCCTGAGCGAAGTCGACCTCCACCGACGGCGTCTGACCGTTCGCGGCCGCGCGAGGCGTCAGCGCGACCACCTCGTGGGACACGATGCGCCACGCGCGGCGCTCCTGCCCGCGATGCACCACCGTCGCGGCGCGCAGCTCGACCTGCACCGCGGCGCGGCCGCGCGTCAGGGTCCCATCGAGGAAGAGGTCCTCCTGCTCCTTCTCGAAGGTCACGACCAGCCTGCCCGCCTCGACGTCTCCGTCACGGACCGCGACGTCGTGCACCGCGGCCGACGTCTCCCGCAGGCGGTCGAAGCGCGGATCGGCCAGCAGCCCGTCGAGGGCGTGGGTCCCGGGCAGCGCGAGATCGGCGAGCTCGAAGGGGTTCATCGACTGCCAGGCGTTGACGTACGCGTCCAGGAACGCGTCGAGGTCCGGCACGGCGGGGCTCTGAGGCGTGCCGTGGAGGCGGCCCGAGGAGAGTGACGTAGCGGCGATCGTTAGGACGACCGCGAGCGAGTGGAGGCGCATGCGACGAAGCTAACGGTCCCCGATCCGCGGGTCAACGCGCGGGCGTTAGAAACCTAACGCGCGCCGTGCGCGCCTCATTCCCGTAAGGCTGCGAGGCCGGAGAGGAGAGCCAAAATTGATCGTCATTTCAACCAGTTACGTGAACTGGCGTCTTGGTCCGAAACTTGCAACGTTCGTCCGGCCGGGGCGCTACGGACGGTGCCACCGCATCTCGCCAGTGACGGCAAAAAGCCTTGACGCTCGACTCGCGGGCTGCGTATAAGCGCGCGTCCGTTCATCGGGCAATGTTTACTTTGGTAGGAAATTGCGAGCAAGCGGACGCGGAAAGCGGATTGGGGAGTGCAGTGAAGACCAGAACAGCGCACGCTCGGAATCGGTTGCAGTGGCTGGTAGCAGCGGCCCTCGTGCTCATCAGCACCGTGGCGATGGCGGCCGAGGAGGCCACAGCCAAGAAGAAGTCCAGCCCGCTCAAGGGCTTCGGCGGGACGCTCATCTACGACAACACCCTGGGCAAGGGCACCTTCACGGGCTCGGGCGATGGCTATAGCAGCCGGCCGCTCTGGACGATGTGGTGGTCCATTCGTCCCAAGTACACGTTCATCGACGAGGTCGCTCTCGCCATCTCGCTGCGCTTCGACATCACGAAGACGGTGATCGACAACGCGGACTCGGGCAACTCCCGCAACCGTCAGACAGTGTTTGGCGATATCTGGCTGAACTTTGGCGCCGGCAAGCTCCAGGTCAAGTCGGCCAACCTCACCTTCACGGCGGGGACCACGCTGTTCCTGCCCACGTCGCTCGAGAGCCGCGCGCAGTCCAAGATCTTGGGGCTGCGGTTCAGCGGCTCGGTGAACTACGAGCCCGTGAAGTGGTTCTCGATGCTGTACGCGTTCTCGTTCACGAAGAACTTCAACCGCTTCACCAACACCGTCGTCGACAACTCTGACCTCGACATCGCGCAGGTCAGCCGCTCTGGCGGCGCCGAGTCCATCGGCGGCGGACTGGTCGCGACCGGCAGCGGCATCACGGAGTGGGGCCTCATCCACGACCTGCACTTCGAGTTCAGCTGGCTCGAGAAGTTCAGCATCGGCCTCGACTACATCTACCTGCAGAACTTCTCGTACAACAACTTCGCCAAGAACGACCAATCGTCTCCGTACGCGACCGGCGGTCGCGGCTACAGCGACACCAGCTGGACGATCGTCGACTTCACCTACCAGGTCCTGCCGTACCTGGGCCTCTCTCTCGGCTGGATGGTCATCCAGGAGCCGAAGAGTGCGGACAACAAGTCGGTGCGCTTTCCGTTCTGGGACTTCTCGAACGGCGCCTCCAACCGGCAGACCTTCTACCTCGACGTGACGGCGTCATTCTAGTCAAGGAGCCTGCCATGCACGTCCACCGAACCATGAACCCAGCGTCCACCACCCCCAGCGGATCCCAGCAGCGCGAGGAGTTTGCGATGATGAAGCAGCGTTTCCACGGTCGCCTTCTGGCGGTCGGCCTGGCTCTCGGCGTCCTCGCCGCGACCGCGGCCGGCTGTGCCAAGGAGGTCGCTGACATTGACCGCACCCAGTCCAATCGCGTCGACAAGCAGCAGCTTGCCGGCGTCTGGTACTACCTCCAGACGATGATCGACGTCCCGCAGCAGAGCTCGCAGGGCTTCATCGGGAACACGAACTTCGGCTCGAGCGCTAAGGTCATGTTCGACATTCAGGAGCACTGGCTCTACGTCGTTCCGGTGGTCGAGACGGTCAAGTTCGCCGAGGCCAAGTACACGAAGTCCAAGATCCGCAACTACTGGGACGCCGGCAAGAGCGGGGAGTTCGTCGAGATGTTCATCGGGCAGCCCATCGCGGCGTTCCCGATCGACAAGCACTTCGACGTCATCCGCCAGTTCAACACGGCCACGGGCGCGCAGTCCAACGTTCTCACGGAGAACGACACGGACCGGCCCTGGTACGAGCGGAAGTACATCCGCGTGAACTGGGGCGGCAACACCGTGCAGGACTGGATGTTCCCGTATGGGTCCAAGCAGTTCTCGGCCGTGGACCACTTCGTCCAGCAGAAGGACGATCCCTATCTGGACGCGCCCGGCCAGGGCGCCAACCCCGACGCCTTCGAGCTTCAGGACGGCTACCTCGCGTTCGTCACCAAGGCCTTCCTCCCGCCAAACGAGGTGGACTGGCAGGGTGAGTCGTGCAACCCGTACATGATCTCGAACAAGGACTGCGGCGGCGCCACCATCAAGGTGCGACACAGCTTCAAGCACGCCCCCACGTGGTCGGACTACGAGACGTTCGTCTACAAGAACTCCGAGCACATGGACAAGTTCGGCTTCTTCCTCTCGGAGCGCTACAGCTACGACGAGTACTGGAACCTCACGGAGACCGGCAAGGACTACAAGGCGCAGCTGTGGCCGCTGTGGAAGTCGGTCTATGACACCAAGCCCATCCTCGACAAGGACGGCAAGGCCGTCTCTTGCATGGCGGACTCCGACTGCGGCTCTGACGCCGACGTCATGGATCGCAACACAGTCAAGTGCGTCAAGGACCACTGGTTCCACGCGGGCACCTGCCACACGGCGACGCTCAAGCCGTTCCGCGAGCGTGGCCTCAAGCCCATCCTCTACCACTTCAACTCCAACGTGCAGGATGAGCTTCGCAGCGAGTTCTACGAGACCGCCGACGGCTGGTCGGACGTCTACAAGGAGACGGTCGCGTGGCTCTACACGCTCGAGGACATCGGTCGCTATTGGGTGCGGGACTGCAAGGTCGACAGCGACTGCACGGCCAACCGGCAGGACGTCATCGGTGAGGTCCAGGTCGACCTGCCGAAGCAGATGCAGGCCAAGGCCGAGGACACCAACGACTGCGCCAAGGTCAATGGCGGCAACGTCAACGGCCTCTGCGTGCAAGGCGTCGCGTGCTCCGCGCTCACCCCCTGCGCGGCCAATCAGATCTGCAGCGGCGGCAGCTGCCACGTGCGCAACGGCGACGGCACCGCGGGCGACAAGGTCACCGTTCCAGTCAACGTCCCCGGCCCCAAGATCGTCACCCTCGTGATCCACGCGGGCGCCGACGGCAAGGCGGCGGCGATTCGCGTCAACAACGACGTGAGCGGCAAGCAGATTGGCGGCAGCGAGGCGGCCGTCCAGTTCGTCAACGCCACCCCGGGCTCCTCGCCCACGAACCTCACGCTCGACGACGGCACTGAGGTCGCGCCCGCCGCGGCGTATGACGCCAACGCTTGGGTCTCGGCGGTCTACACCATGCCGGCCGGCAGCCCCATCAACCTCAAGGCGGGGACGGCCACGCTGGCCATCACGCCCGAGAAGGGCTCGCTCTATGTCGTCGCCTTCACCGGTGGTGACACGCTCGTGGGCGCAGGAGCGACCATCAACAACAGCCTCACGGGCGTCGTGCGCGTGCTGCACGCGGTCAAGGGCAAGGGCGAGGCGGATCTGGGCATCGGCGGCGTCAAGAAGGCGGCCAAGCTGCCCTTCGGTGGCCTGTCGGAGTTCTCGCCGTCGCGACTCGACAAGGAGCGCATCGTGCTCGTGCAGGGCGGTACCGAGGGCGACGTCAGCTGCTACCACACCATGCATGTCGGCAAGTGCGTCGGCTGGGCGGGTGATTGGCCGACCGACTTCGACGCTCGACTCGCGGCGAACAAGCAGAGCGTGCCCGAGATGTTCCTCATGTGCGAGAACGTCTATGACCGGGCGACTGCCGAGACCAAGGCCAACGACGCCGCCGGCAAGGCCCTCAAGAACGTTGGCAACGACGGGCGGTATGCGTCGCGGGGCAAGAACCCCTACGCGCCCGCGGGCAAGCAGGACCTGAGCAACGCCAACGAGCTGTACAACCCGTGCGAGCGCATGGTGCCCGACGCCACGAAGCTCAAGAAGATCGGCGACGTGCGCTACAGCTACATGTACTGGGTCGCCGAGATGCAGGCCGCCTCGCCGTGGGGCTACGGCCCGTCGGCCGCCGATCCCGAGTCGGGCGAGACCTTCTGGGCCACGGCCTACGTCTACGGCGCGCCGACGTTCACCATCGGCTACCAGAACAAGGACCTCGTGGACCTGCTCAACGGCAAGCTCGATCCCAACGACATCATCACGGGCAAGTACGTCCGTGACTATGTCGAGCGGAAGGGCGACCCCATCCCCATGGACAACAGCGCCACGATGCACTTCGGCGCCGCAGCGGCGCCGGCCGAGGGCGTCGCCACGGCGCGCGGTCGCGTCAGCCAGATCGATGACGACGGCAAGTTCCTCAAGCTCTCGAACCCGCTGAAGGACGCGCCCGAGCTCATCAAGTTCATGAACGACCCCAAGTTCCGCAAGGAGCTGTTCGCCGATCTGCCCACGGTGCAGACCGGCTGGGCTCAGAACCGAATGGACAAGATCCGCGGGACGCACATCGAGGATCTCATGCTGAACGATGAGGTCGTCCTGGGCCTCACCGACGGGCAGGTCCTGCCGGGCCAGGGCCTCTCAGCCGAGCTCCGCAAGCAGCTCAGCCCCGCGACGTGGGCCACGGGCGAGGCGGTGATGGCCAAGAACCACAAGCAGCACAATCACCTCGCGCGGGGACCCTGCGCGGTTGGCCGGGACTTCCAGGACGACACGATCTACGGCCTGGCCAAGGAGTTCGCCTGCACCGACGACGAGCGCCTTCAGTACAAGGCGGGCACGCTCACCGGGAAGATGTGCTTGGAGGGCGACGAGCTGTTCTGGGAGATCACGCGGCGCATCTTCGGCGGCGTCGTGGAGCACGAGGTCGGCCACAACATGGGCCTGCGCCACAACTTCTCGGGCTCGGTCGACGTGTTCAACTTCTTCGACGACTACTACAAGATCCGCGAGAAGGAGAGCGTCTATTGCCAGAACGAGGCGCACTGCGACTCGGACTATGGCGAGGTCTGCACCGTCCCTGACTGCAAGGGCGCCTCGGACTGCCCGGCGGGTCTGAGCTGCAATACGTCGAATGGCAAGTGCGTCGACTCGACCACGACCGCGACCGGTACGTGCACCCTGAACGGCGTCGAGCAGAAGAAGTTCGTGCCGAGCATCGCGTCCAGCTCGCCGGCACGCGCTGACCGCGTCTACACCGACAAGGAGCGCCAGGAGAAGCTCTACGAGTACCAGTACTCGACGGTCATGGACTACGGCGGTCGGCTCAACAGCGACATTCACGGGCTCGGCAAGTACGACTACGCGGCCATCAAGTTCGCCTATGGTCGGATGGTCGAGGTCTACCGGAACACGGACAAGATCCGCAATCGCGTCTACAAGGCCGCGGCCGATACGGGCTACGACCCGAGCCAGTTCGCCTGGTACCTGGACACGTCCAGCTGGCGCTATGCCGGCGTCGTGTTCCACCCGTTCTTCTACCTCGAGAACTACATCGGCGCCGAAGACAACCTCAAGCGCGTGTCGGTGCCCTATAACAAGGTCAAGTGGGAGCACGCCATCGCCGACAACTACAAGGACAACGAGCTCAACTGGACCTACCTCGAGGTCCCGTATCGCTTCTGTTCCGACGAGTTCAACGGCAACCTCGGCTGCTACACCTATGACGTCGGCATCGACGTGGGCGAGACGGTCGTAAACGCCGTCAACTCCATCAACGAGTACTACGTGTTCGACGCGTTCATGCGGGATCGCCAGTTCGCGGGCTCGCAGGCCGTCATCAATGGCTACTTCGGCCGCGTCATGGGCCGCTTCCTCAACATCCTCCACGACGCGGGTCGCTACTTCGCCATCTACGATCACATCTTCCGCAAGTACTCGTGGTACCCGGAGCTGGCGAAGAACCCGCACGGAATGCGCACGCTCGTTCAGGCGTCGCACCGGTCGTTCAACGAGCTCGCCCAGATGCTCGCCGCGCCGGCGCCCGGCTCCTTCCGCCTCGACTCGCAGGACAACATCTATCGCAACGTGTCCTACGACCTGAACGCGCCGAACACGGACCTCACGATTCCCGTCGGCATCGGCAAGTTCCCCTACACGCAGTACCTCCAGACGGACTCGAATCAGTTCTACGACCACGTGCTGTGGGTCGGCAGCTACTGGCTGCGCCTCGCGGCGCTGCTCACCTTGACGGACTCGACGTTCCAGTCGGCGTCCGACTGGGTCGGCGAGCAGCTCGCCATTGGTCGCAGCTCGGCGGTTGGCTTCAACACGCTGTACCAGACGCAGATGACCAACCTCATCGGCGGCATCGTGGCCGACAACGTCTCGTACTACACGGCCACGGCGGGCAAGGACTCGGCGGGCAACCTGATCTTCCGGGCGCGCGACCTCTTCAACCCGCAGGTGGGCAAGAACGAGCGCATGGTCGAGCCGGGGCTCAACAACCTCAGCATCAAGCTCAACGCGGCGACGCTCGGCATGGCCAACCTCCCGGCGGGCTTCGACCCGAGCTTCACCGACTCCATGACCGTCTTCCTCAAGGGCTCTGGCGAGGAGTTTACCCTGGCCAAGGGCGATTCGGCGGTCAAGATCGGCGAGTTCGAGGACCCGTGGGGCAAGAAGACCTACATGGCCTACGCGCCCAACTACGACGACGACCGCGTGCCTCCGGCCTACACCATCATCGCGCGCGCCAACTCGCTCAAGACAGCGTGGGCGGCGGCAAACGGTGATGAGAAGACCCAGCTCGCGACCAAGCTGAAGGAGCAGATCCAGATCCTGGACATCCTCCGCCAGCTCCACGTGATGTACGGCAACCTGGTCTACTAGATTCGACGGGAGAATCAGAACATGAACCTCAAGCGCAATCTCATCTCCCTCGTCCTTGCCGCAACGGGCCTCCTTGGGCTCGGCTGCGCGCAGCGGCTCGATGACATCGACCGGGTGCAAAACAATGTCACCCGCAAGAGCGAGCTTCGTGGCGAGTTCTACTTCCGGAGCACGGTCGTCGAGGCGCCCTACGCCTCGGTGAACTTCTTCGAAGGGTCCATGAACTACCAGACGGAGCGCGGCGTCTTCGAGGTCCAGGAGAAGACGCTGTACTTCTTCCGGACCTACGAGATCGTCATCGGTGGCGAGGCGCTCGGCATGGCCAGCGACATCGACACCCCGCTCTACCAGGTCGACGCCAAGGGCCAGATCGTGAAGGACGCGAACGGCAAGCCCGTTCCGGTCACCACGCAGCTCCGCATCGGCGACAAGATGTATACGGTCGCCCGCTACGTCTACCGAGGCACGCCGGTCGTTGCGTTTCCCATCGAGTCGCACTTCGACATCCGTCGTGAGTACGACCCGGCGACGGGCGAAGAGAAGAACGTCATCTCCGAGAACACCTCCGACCGCGAGTGGTGGGAGCGCGAGCACATGCGCGTGACGTGGGGCGCCAACCAGCTGAGCTACATGGACGCCTCCATCTCTCCGACGCTCGTGAGCGCGTGGACGCCGCCGTCGGTGTTCCTCGACGAGACGGCCCCGAAGAGCGAGGCGCCCAGCAAGGACCTCGATGCGGACGGCCGGCTAGTGTACTTCGACTACCTCTCGCGCGTGGTCGTCTCGGCTCCAGTGAGCGACTACGACGATGGCGAAGGCACCGTGATGCAGATCCCGACCTGCCTCTACTACCCCTGGTACCTCGGGCAGATCGCTGAGTGCGCGTCCGAGCGGGTCACGTTCCGTCACTCGTTCCTCCGCGTTCAGAACAGCGACTACGTCGCGTGGGAGTATGACGACTCGCTGCTCCGGAAGTTCGGCTACTACCGCTTGGAGCGCGCCAACTACGACCCGCTGCGCGGTCAGACGTACACGGGCGCGAGCCGCCGGCTGCGTCGCCACCGCATGTGGAAGAACCACGTCGTGACCACGGGCAGCGAGTGCAAGGCGCCCAACGCCGACGTCACGGCGGACTGCCCCTCGGGTCAGGTCTGTGAGCCGGTGGGCACCGACGGCAAGAAGTTCTGCGTGGCGGCCGACGCCAACGATCGTCTGGACTACGCGAAGATGGAGCCGCAAGCCATCGTGTACTTCCTCTCGGAGCAGTACCCCCGCGAGCTCCTCCCCGAGGCGCTCAAGCTCGGCGAGCACTGGTCGGTTCCGTTCGAGGACATCGTGAAGTTCCGCAAGCAGACCAGCTCCGCGCCCAAGATGTTCGTCATCTGCGAGAACAACCTGACCGAGGCGGCCGCGGTGATGAAGGGGCTCGGCCTCGACATCAACAACAGCGCCGACGTGGCCAAGGCTCAGAAGGACGGAAAGCTCGCCGGCATCGGCGGCGCCTGCTGTGAGAATCGCTTCGTCTCCAAGGCCAAGCAGGTCGAGAAGGGCGGCACGTGCGCGCTCATGAACGAGCCCAAGCGCAACGGCGACCTCCGCTTCTCGCTGCTCGCGAGCGTGAATGCGCCGACGTCGGTCGGCCTCTACGGCTACGGCCCGTCCGCGGCGGATCCGCTCACGGGCGAGCTGCTCTCGGCTGGCGCCTACATGTACACGCCGGCCATGAAGCGCGGCGCGGCGACGGCCATGCTCCAGATCGAGCTCCTCACCGGCATTCAGAACTTCTGGGAGACCATCTACGCCAACGACGTCACGGAGCGGACGGAGCTCGCCGAGCTCGGCTCGGTGCAGGGCGGTCTGCCGAAGTGGACGGTCGAGAGGGCCAAGGCCACGGCCAGCGAGATGATCGAGCCGCAGGTGCGCGCCGCCATCGAGCAGGTCGGGCTCCCCAAGGCCGATGGCGACTTCGCCCACGCGCGCATGGCCAAGCTGGCGCGGGAGAAGCCGGGCCTGGCGCAGATGTTCGTGACCGACGACGTGAAGCTCATGATGCGCGATCCGGGCGTCGGCAAGCGCGGTACGGAGTCTGCTGAGCAGCTTGTCGAGCGCCTCGGTCAGCACAACTGGGGCGTGCAGTCGGGCAGCGTGGAGAAGCGCCTCCACTACCTGGAGCACCTCGATCACGGCGGCTGCAAGTTCATGGAGGAGTTTGCCGACAACGCCATCCTCGGCATCGCGCACGAGTACTCGGCGCGCATGAACAAGGACGTGTGCGACGCGGCGAAGGCGGCCAAGGACACGGTCTTCGACTTCCAGGCCCTCGAGAAGTTCGACGGCAAGTGCAACACGGCCGGCGAGGTTCGGGCGGACGGCGCGATGTGCAACGAGGTCACCATCGATGACCAGGGCACCAAGGGCCTCTTCTGGCAGCCCGGGTGCACGGTCGGTCGGCTCAAGGCGCAGCTCGCCAGCGCGATCGTCAAGCTCGACATCAAGAATCCGTTCAACCAGACCAACGACTACTACCAGGTCGATCCGGTCTACACGGACACGAAGAACCAGCAGATCCACGACTCGCAGATGGTCCTGCTCGACGCCATCAACAAGGCGCGCGACGCGATGATCCCCGAGCTGCACCGCCGGATCTGGCTGGGCGTCGCCGAGCATGAGGTCGGTCACACCCTGGGCCTGCGGCACAACTTCGAGGGCTCGTCGGACGCGATGAACTTCGGCAAGAACTACTGGGACCTCAAGGGCAGCTTCGACGCGCAGAAGGGCTTCGTCGCGCACGACTTCCTTGGCAACGAGACCCCGGCGCAGGTCGAGTCCAAGCTGCGTCAGCTCCAGTCGTCCACGGTCATGGACTACGGCGCCAAGTTCAACGACCGCTTCGAGGGCGTGGGCTACTACGACCGCGCGGCGATTCGGTTTGGCTACGGCGGCATCGTCGACGTGTTCGCGCAGGACCCCAACACGAGCCAGTACGCCTCGTATATGGACGACACCACGGCGGACACGACCAACCTCACCACGGTCCCCGAGGCGCCCATGTACCTCGAGCGCCTGTTCAAGTCGCGCATCCACTACTCCAAGATCCCGAACCTGTTCGGCAAGACCGACGCGCTCTACGATCGGACCCTGAGCAAGTGGTCGGACGTGCAGCGCAACGCGGGTGGCCAGAACGTCACGGTCAACGGCAAGTGGGAGGTCCCCTACCGCTTCTGCGGCGACGAGCTCGCCGGGCGGATTCCGACGTGCCAGCGCTGGGACCAGGGCGCCGACAGCTTCGAGATCGTGCGCAACGCCATCTCGGACTACGAGAGCTACTGGCCGATCTGGGGCTACTGGCGCAACAGCGTGACCTTCGCGCCGGACAACTACAGCAATCGCATCAGGGGCACGTTCTACACGCTCAAGACGCACATGCAGTGGTGGACGACCGAGATGGCGCGCTTCAATCGCGGTGACTGGTGGAAGCAGCGGTCGGGTGGAGCGCGTTGGGAAGAGGACGAGAACGGCGGCCTCGCCGGCGCGGCGGGTGTTGCCGACAGCGTCAACACGCTCATCCAGACCTTCGGTCGCCCGGAGCCCGGGATCATGGGCTACAACGCCAACACGGCGGTCTTCGAGCCGCGCCCGTCGATCGACAACGCGCTGTTCTCGAACCAGAAGCTCATGACGCAGCTCAACTGCGACGCGCGCGAGCTGTACCCAGGGTACGACTACAACGGCTACCTGCCGAAGGCGACGCGCGCCGGCGCCATCTACGAGCGCCTCGCGGCGTTCGAGATGCTGGCCGATCCGTCGAGCTCGTTCCTGGCGGTCGACAAGATGAACGACATCCAAAAGTACCTGCTGAGCTTCTACACGCTGTTCCCGAAGCAGCTTCAGACGGTCTTTGGCGGTCTCATCGGCAACCGCGCCGACAAGTACGGCTGGTGGATGGCGAAGAACGCGACGGGCAAGCCTGACCACTGCGTTCGTCGCCGGATCGTCGGCTCCGCCAACGACGTGAAGGACCCGGACAACGCGTGGCCGATGAACCCCGAGCCCGAGTACACGTTTCCGAGCACACGGTTCCGTATGCCGATGCTCGCCGCGTACTACGGCCTGGGGCTCTTCCTCAACTCGTATGACCACAGCTTCGTCGACACGACGCGCGTCTACATCGACGGCCACGAGACCTCGATTACGCCGACCCCCGACGCGGAGCTGGCCAAGTTCGAGGATCCGCTGTCGGGCAAGGTCTACGTCGCGGTCAAGGACGCCACGTCGGCGGCCTTCTTCCCGGCGTTCGAGATGGTGAAGTCGCTCCAGGCGGAGAAGAAGAAGTACGAAGTCAACGGCGTGCTCGACCTCAAGGCGCTGCAGGACGCGTACAACTACAGCGAGTACCAGTACATCGTGGACAAGCTGGAGCTCCTGCGCGACATGAACCACACCTACGACTACGCGCACTAGTCGCTAGCCGCGGGTGACACTGACGAGGCCCGGGCCCTACGGCTCGGGCCTTCGTTTTTGGTGCGTGGCACGTTCCGGGTTGACGGCGCGGTCGCTCCTCGCTACCAACGCGGCCGAGCTTAGGAGGTGACCCATGCGCATGACAGCCCTGCACGCCCCGACCCTGAAGGAAGCGCCCAAGGAGGCGGAGGTCCCAAGCCACGCGCTCCTGCTGCGCGCCGGCTACCTGCGCAAGGAGGCGGCGGGAATCTACTCGTTCCTGCCGCTCGCGATGAAGGTGCTCGCGCGCATCGGGCGCATCGTTCGTGAGGAGCTCGACCGGGCCGGCGCACAGGAGGTGCTGCTGCCGCTCATTCAGCCCGCGGAGCTGTGGCAGGAGAGCGGCCGCTGGACCAAGTACGGTCCGGAGCTGCTCCGCATCAAGGACCGCAAGGACGCGGAGTTTTGCTTCTCGCCCACGGCCGAAGAGCTCATCGTCTCGCTCGTGCGCCGCGACGTCCGCTCGTATCGGCAGCTCCCGCTCAATCTCTATCAGATCGCGACCAAGTTCCGCGACGAGGTGCGGCCGCGCGCCGGTCTGCTGCGCGGGCGCGAGTTCATCATGAAGGACGCCTACAGCTTCGACGCCGACGAGGCGGCCGCCGGGCGAACGTATCAGGCGATGTACGACGCCTATACCCGCATCTTCCAGCGCTGTGGGCTGGAGTTCCGGCCCGTCGAGGCGGACACGGGCGCCATCGGGGGCAGCCGGAGCCACGAGTTTCAGGTGCTCGCCGAGACCGGTGAAGACAGCATCGTGAGCTGCTCTCAGTGCACCTATACGGCCAACGTCGAGAAGGCCGAGCTGCTCGCGCCGTCCGCCAGCGACGCGCCCGCGACCGCGGTGCTGCGTCGGGTCGACACCCCCGGGAAGCGCACCGTCGAGGACGTCGCCGCGTTTCTGGGGACCACGCCGTCGCGTCTGGCCAAGACCCTGCTGGTCGTGGCGGACGGCAAGCCCGTCGCCGCGCTCGTCCGGGGCGACCACGAGCTCAACCTCGTCAAGCTCAAGGCACACCTCGGCGCGACCGAGATCGAGCTCGCCGGCGAGGCGCTCGTGCGCGAGCTCACCGGCGCGGACGTTGGTTTTGCCGGGCCCGTGGGCCTGCCCGCGCACGTCGACGTCGTGGCCGATCCGGCGGTCCTTGCGCTCAGTGCGGTCATCTGCGGCGCCAACGCCACCGACCAGCACTTCGCAGACGTCGTCTTTGGTCGCGACCTGCCTCGGCCGAGCGCGGTCGATCTGCGGCTCGCCCACGACGGGGATCCCTGCGGACGGTGCGGCGGGGCGTTCCGCTTCTTTCGGGGCATCGAGGTCGGCCACGTCTTCTTCTTGGGGACGAAGTACAGCGAGCCGATGGGCTGCACCTTCCTCGACCAGGACGGCAAGGAGCGGCCCATGGTCATGGGCTGCTACGGCATCGGGCTCACCCGCATCATGGCGGCCGCCATCGAGCAGAACCACGACGCGGACGGCATCAAGTGGCCCGTGCCAATCGCGCCCCACGAGGTCGTCGTGCTGCCCCTCAATGCCGACGACGCCGAGGTGCTCTCGACGGCCGAGCGCGTCTACCGCGAGCTGCTGGACCTTGGCGTCTCCGCCGTTCTGGATGACCGCGACATGCGCCCCGGAGCCAAGTTCAAAGACGCCGACCTCGTCGGCTTCCCGTTCCAGATTGTCGTTGGGAAGCGCGGGCTCGCCGAGGGCAACGTCGAGTTCAAGGTCCGCGCAACGGGAGAGAAGGGGACACTGACGGTCGCGGGCGCCTCCCAGTCGCTCACCGAGCGCATACGCACGGCGCGCGGCGGAGCATGATCGACCCGGAGCGCATCGCCGTCGCGGCGGACTTCACCGACACCGATCGCGTGCTCGCGCTGGCGGACGCCCTGCGCCCGCTTGGCCTGCGGTGGCTCAAGGTCGGGCTGTCGGCGTTCATCACCTCCGGCCCCGCGCTCGTCCATCGCCTGCGCGACCGCGGCGCACGCGTCTTCCTGGACCTCAAGCTCCACGACATCCCGCATCAGGTCGGCCTCGCGACCGTCGCGGCCGCGGCGCACGGCGCCGAGCTCTTGACCGTCCACGCCAGCGGCGGACCGGAGATGATGCGCGCGGCCGCCGATGCGCGCGGTCACGCTCGGGTCGTCGCCGTCACCGTGCTCACGAGCCTCGACGCCTCCGGGGACGCGGTCGTTTACGCCGCGCGCCAGGCGGCGAGCGCCGGGCTCGACGGCGTGGTCTGCTCGCCGCTGGAGGTCGCTGCCGTGCGCGAGGCCCTTGGCCCCCACGCGTTTCTTGTAACCCCGGGCATCCGGCCAGGCGCCCACGCCGACGATCAGCGACGCACCGCTACGCCGGCGGCGGCGTTGGCCGCGGGGGCCGATCTCCTCGTAATCGGGCGCCCCATCACCGACGCGGAGGATCCGGTCGCCGCGGCGCGCGCGATCCTGGGGAGCTGACGATGCCTCGCGACCTGCTCATTGGTCCTCACGCGGTTCGAGAGTGGCTCGAGGCCGATCCCGGTCGCATCGTGGAGGTGCTCGTCGCCCGCGGCGCCCACCCGCGCGCGCACGAGCTGGCCCACCGCGCCGAGGCGCAGGGGATCCGGGTGAGCCTGGCTCCCGCCGACGAGCTCACGCGCCTCGCCGGTCCACGAAACCATCAGGGCCTGGTCGCTCACGTGCGGCCCTTTGCGTATCAGCCGCTCGATCGCTTGCTCGAGGGCGCGGCTTCGGACGCGCTCTGGCTCGCAGTCGACGGCGTGACCGACCCGGGGAACTTCGGCAACCTCCTGCGCTCGGGCGCCTACTTCGGCGCGACCGCCGTGCTCCAAGGCCGCGACAAGGCCTGCCCGATCTCGCCGGTCGTCGAGCGCAGCGCCGCCGGCGCCGCGGCGCGCTTGCCCATCTGCCTCGTCGACAGCCTGCTTCAGTCCCTCGCGGCCTGTCGCGAGCATGGCTTCCGCATCGTCGCCACGGTGCTCGGCGCTCCTACCGCGCCCGATGCAGTCGACCTGCGCGGGCGGCTCGTCGTCGTCATCGGTGGTGAAGAGCGCGGCTTGCGTCCCGCGGTGCGCAAGGCAGCCGACGCGGCGGTCACCATCCCCGGGTCGCGCCTGCAGTCGCTCAACGTCGCCGCGGTCGCGGCAGCGATGCTCTACGAGGTGGCCCGGCAGCGGCGCACGCTTCAATCCGGCCCCTGAGCCAATCGCACGCGGCCGGCCGTGCGGATGCCAATTTTGCGGTCCACCCAACTTTTCCGCTTGCAATAACCAGCCCACGAGTATACTAGCGGCCCGTCGATGCAGGGGGGTGTCCGCCCTGAACATTGACGTTGTCCGCGGCACCCTGAAACGGGGCAGCGGATCTCGCTCTTTGCAGTGCTGAATTTGCGGTTGCAGATCCGGGCTGAAGCAGCGCTCTCGACGGTCTCGTGTCGGGCTCATGCTGACGTAGCTCAAATGGTAGAGCAGCTGATTTGTAATCAGCCGGTTGCGGGTTCGAGTCCCATCGTCAGCTCCACGTCGTCGCGTCACTGCGCCAACGGGATCGGGCGTTCAGGCTCTCCCCGACCGACCTCTTCGGAGGGATTCCCGAGTGGC
>SXGT01258802.1_pt1 | contig 68064 bp, 45 predicted proteins | sample 3176221 | NCBI WGS metagenome assembly SXGT01 (sample SAMN11356862, study PRJNA531348) | freshwater metagenome | isolation source: freshwater sample F1-120 | place: China: Fuxian Lake, Yuxi | collected 2017-12-25
GATCGTTGCCCTTGCCGGTTGCGCCGTGGGCGATCGCTTCGCAGCCTTCGGCGACGGCCACCTCGACCAGGCCTTTGGCGATCGGCGGCCGCGCCAGCGACGTGCCGAGCAGGTAGTAGCCCTCGTAGACCGCGTTGGCCTGCAACGCCGGAAACACATAGTCGCGCACGAAAGTTTCGCGCAGATCGACGATGTGGATGGCGACGGCACCGGACTTGATGGCCTTGTCGCGCAGCCCGTCGAGTTCTTCGCCCTGCCCGACGTCGGCGGTCATGCAGACCACGTCGTAGCCTTGGTCATACTTGAGCCAGTGCAGCATTACACTGGTGTCCAGCCCTCCGGAGTAGGCGAGGACGACTTTCTTGCGGCCGTTTGCAGGATTGGCACTCATGGGCTCTCGAAGGCGCCGGCAAGGGGTGCGGCGAGGGGGCGTAAGTGTCGAGAAGCGCGGCGGCGACGTCAAGGCTCGGCCCGCACGCGTCGACCGCAGATCGCCCGGCCGCACCGCGCGTCCCAACCGAGTGAGCCCTGGGTGGCTCTGGGGCCCCGACCATGCAAACGCCAACCGCTTCGAGCCTGCATTCCGCAACTTCCGGCTTTGCCACCGCGGCTTTGACGGCCGTGGTTGCGCTGTCGCTGCTCGGCCCACGCGTGCTGGACGCCGATGGCGATGACGCGACGCGCGGCGAAAAGGCGCGCATTGCCGCAGCCATGCCCGAACGCATTCGCGCGCAGGCCAGGCTGGTGCGCGACGCCAAATCCCCATCGGGCTGGTCGACTGTGCTTTGGGCGGAGAACCCGACTGACGAAGACGCCGAGATCCACACCGATCTCGCCATCTACGAAGCCCGCGGCAACGAGATGTCGCGCGAAGGCCCGGTGGCACAACTGCGGCATGAGGCGCCGGTGCGTCTGACCGTCAAGGCCCACAACAAAGCGGAGGTCCGCGTGGCGGTGCCCAAAGGCAAGCTGTCCGCAGCCAAGGTGCGGGCGATGCGCCAAGCCTACGCCACGGTCGTGGTTCGCCAGTTGGTGCGCCCTGACGGCACGGTGGTCGCCGCGGCGCCCGATTTGCCCAGCGCGCGTGTGGGGCTGCGCAGGGTTGCTGCCCGCCGTCCGTCGCTCGTCGATGACCTGGCACAAAGCCAGGTGGTCGCCCCGCTCGACAACGTCGGCAACGCCAACGCGGCACCGGCCGCTCCGAATTCGCAACCGGCAGTTCCGCCGCCGGCTCAGGCCTCCGCGCCACACGACGTTCCAGCCGCCGCTGCGCATTAGCGCGCTTTCGCGATAGAGTCCCTGGGCGCTCTGCCCTGCCGCGCGACGCCCATGCCCGCCTTTGCCCGCAATCTGGTTGCCATCGCGCTTGGACTGGTTTTCGCCGCACTGGCGCTGGCGGTGTGGACGGCAATCGGCGACGATCGCCGCGCCCCGCCGAATCCGCCGATTGCGGTCAGCGAGTTCGAAGGTCCGCTGCACACGGTTTGGTTGCAGTACGCCAGCGACGCGCAGGACATCACGGGACGGGCACAGGCCGACTTCTTGCGAGGCCTTGGCCCGGGCACGCGCGTCGCCATCACGGTCGGCGGAGCGGAGCAGGCCCAGGCGCTCCGCGTGTGGCTGGCAGGTCAACGGCTGGACCAATCGCTGTCCTCGCGCCTGACGGTGGTCGAGGCCCCCGGACCGCTGACGCCCTGGACGCGCGACCGAGCGCTTTTTGTGCGTAGCGGCGACGACTTGCGGCTGCTGGTGCCCCCTGAACCCGACCCGTTGTGGGTGCGCCGCCACAACGACTGGGCCGCGGTGCCGCTGCTGGCGGCGGCAGTCGGACGCGCCAAGGCCATCGAGTTGCCGCTGCAGTTTGACGGCGGTGATCTGCTGCTACTGGACGACGCGGTGGTGTTCGGAGCCAACCTGTGGGCCAAGAACGCTGCGCGCGGGTACGCGACGCCCGCGGAGCTCGGCGCGGCGCTAGTGAAGTGGCTGGGCCGGCCAGCAGTTTGCCTGGGCGATCGCGACGGCGATGTCCCTCCGTATCACATTGCGATGTACCTGGCGCCGGTTGGACCCAAGGCCGCGCTGGTCGGCGATCCGCGCCTAAGCCGGGCGGTGACGGGTCCGGCATTTGCGCCTGGCGACCTGTCGGCCGACGATGGCTCCGTGCTTGTCGCCGACGACGGTACGCCAACACAGGCGCAGTTCGACCGGGCTGCGTCAGATCTCGCGCGGCTCGGCTGGCGAGTCGAGCGGGTGCCGGTGGTGGCATTCGACAGTCGCACCTACATCACCTGGACCAATGCGGTTGCAGAGACGGGGCCGAGCGGAAAGCGCGTGTACTTGCCGCAGTACGCCGTTGACGACCGGCCAGTGCCGCTGAGCGCCGCCAATCAGGCACTGCGGACGCTGGATCGTATCGGCGCCGCGGCGTGGATACGACACGGCTTTGCGGTTGTGCCGGTGCGCGTGGCAGGGGTGTGGCCGCACCATGGCACGATCGGCTGCCTGGTGGCGGTGTTGCGGCGGGGGCGCTAGGCGCGCCGCGGGCGGGCCCGATGGCGGGCCTATCCGTTGACAATAAGCAAGCTTGTCCTCAAATTGGCCAGCCCCAAATTGCCGCGAGCGCACCATGGTCATCAACGCCCAGGCCATCCAAAAGGCCGTGAACCTCACCGAGTTGTTGCCCTTCGCGGCCCATCCCAAGCTCGCTGCAGCGATGGAGCAACTCAACCTGGGCGACGTCGTCCATGCGATGGTGGCGCCACCCACCGCCAGAGCCGCCGTCCTGCAGTGGGCCGGGCGCCGCGGGTTGAGCCGGGCCAGCCATGTGCTGACCGCCGAGTCCGTGACAAGCCTAGCGCGCGATTTGCCGGCCGTGGCCCACCGCGAATTGACCGCAGTGCTGCGGACGGCTTTGGCCAACACGTGCCACGAACTGGGCTTGGGCAGCAGCGCCGCGATGATGATGCCGCAGTTGGGCGATTCTGGGGCGACGTGGAAAGTCTGGCTGACGGCCGTCGGCTTGGGCGAACTGGCGCCGCGACCGGTCTCGTCCGTGGTCGACGCCAACGCGGAAGGTTACTACGCGTGGGCGCTGCAGCAGACCACCGTCATTGGCGCACTCAATGACGCCAAGGCCTTCGGGTATGGCTTCGACGTCAAGGACAAAGCCAGGCTGCGCACTAAGGTGTACGAGGCCGTGCGCAAGCTGGCTGAGGCGCTGGTCGCCGGACCCGTCGAGGCCGAAGCGGTGGCGACGCAGCCGTTGCCGGATTACCACCCGCTGGTGGGCGAACTCGTGCGCATGGTGGACGCGGCCCTGCTGGGCCTGCGCAGCAGCAACGGTGCCTGGGGCCCCCTGGCAGCGCCCCCGCCGTGGCCCGACTACCACGTGTCGACGGCAGAACTCGCCACGGGTCAAACGCTATTGGCTATCCGGGTCCCGCCGGCCTGGTGCCACCAATCCCGCAACATCGAGTGGGTCATCAAGACGCGGAATGCCGTGAGCAAACAGGGTGCGGCCAAGTCGCTGGTGCTGCACAACCGCTGCCCGGTTCACGACGTGCGCTGCCCATGGATGTTGGGCACGCTGCTGGTGGCTCGCGCCGCCCTTGGCGGCAGTGGCGCAAACGAGCACGTGACACGCTTGGCGGCCATGGCCCTGGCCGAGCCGTGGCAGCGCGCCCTGACGGTGATCCAGATGGCGACGCCCGCCGAGCCACCCAAAGACGAGGGCGAGCTAGGTTGGCGAATAGACGTCGAGGCGCACCACCTCAAGCTTTCGGCCGTCGCGCGCGTCATGGGCAAGAAGGGGCCGAAACTGGTGGCGGTCGCGCAGGGTCGTGTCCGCGAATGGATCGCCGAGCATCCGGACCGTGCGCTGCCGAGCGACCGTCTCGCGGCCTACGCACCTGTGATGCGCAAGAGCGTGGACCGGGAGAAGGACGAACTGGAGCTGAACGCCACGGTCCTGCGCGCCCTGGTTGGCCATCCGCGGCTGTTCGGGCCGTCCGGGCCGGAGCCGTGGTCCCTGGTCGCGGCCTCTGCGTCGGTCGAGATCGTGCGCGAAAAAACAGCGTGGTCGCTGGAATTGCTCAAGGACAACGGCGTGGTCGGCGATCGCCAAGAGCGGCTGGTGCGCGCGGCGGAGTACAGCTGGGACACGGTCACCGACGAGGGAACGCGCACGATCACCTTCATCGAGATCCCAGACAAAGTGCGCAAGCTCGCGGGGGCGCTGTTGCGCTGCGACGGGCGGTTTCCCGTCGAGGCCGGACCGCAGCTGGGCACGGCGCTTTTGCCGCTGCGCGCAGAGATGCAAGTCACGGTGCCCGACGCGCTGCTGGGCACCAAGGTCGCGCCGCACTGCGCACCGACCGTGCGCCTGACGCCCAAGGCCGACTTGGGCATGGAGGTGGAGCTCAAGGTGCGGCCGCTGCCGACGAGCGCCTTGTATACGCCGGGACAGGGAACGCTTCAGCCCAACGTCGTGTTGCCGAATGGTGGCCAATACTGCACACGCGACTTTGACCGCGAGGTGGCATGGGCGCGGCAGTTGCAGCAGCGGCTAGGGCTGGACGACGAGGAGCACGAGCCGCCCAAGTGGTCGTGGCTGGTGACCGACGCCGACAATGCGCTCGACGTGGTCTCAGAGCTGGCCCCGCCGCCCGAAGGTGTGGAGGTGCTGTGGCCCGATCCGACGCAGCGCAAGGCCATCGCGCGCGCTGCGAAAGAGACTTTGCGCGTCGAAATGGCCAGCAAAAATGACTGGTTCAGCGTCAACGGCGCCGTGCAGGTGGCGCAGCACAAGATCCCGCTCGAACGCGTGCTGGAGGCCGTGCGCTCCGGTCGCCGCTATGTGGCTGCCGATGCACAAACCATGATTCGCCTGGAAGAGTCGCTGCGCAAAGCCCTGCAGCCGTTGGCGGATCTCGGTAGCCGCAAAGGCAAGGTCGAAGTGGGGGCGATGCACGCGGTGCTGCTTGAGGACCTCGATCTCAGCGGCGAGGCCCCGCGCAAGTGGCGGCAAATGGTCGCCAACATGCGGCAAGCGCAGCAGAGCGAGCCACTGGTGCCGGCAGAGCTGCGCGCAGAGTTGCGCCCCTACCAGCGCGTTGGCGTCCAGTGGCTGTTGCGGCTGGCAGCATGGGCGCCGGGCGCGGTGCTGGCCGACGACCTGGGCCTGGGCAAGACCGTGCAGGCGCTGGCGGTGCTGCTGCAGCGGCAGGCGCAGGGTCCGGCGCTGGTGGTGGCGCCGCTGTCGCTGGTGCACAACTGGCAGCGCGAGGCCGACAAGTTCGCGCCGACACTGCGCTTGCGGCCGCTGCACGACCTGGACGACGGCGATCTGCAGGACTTGAAGTCGGGCGACGTGGTGGTCAGCAGTTGGGACCGCATGGTGCGCCGCATCGACCAACTGACCGCCATCCAATGGGCAACGCTGGTCCTGGACGAGGCCCAGGCGCTCAAGAACGCGGCCACCAAGCGGGCGCAGTGCGCGTTCCAGCTGCAGGCCGGCTTTCGGATGGCGCTGTCGGGCACGCCGGTCGAGAACCGCACGGCCGAGTTGTGGAGCGTCCTGCGCGCGGCGGTGCCCGGGCTGCTTGGCAGCTGGGAGGACTTTCGCGACCGCTTTGCCGGCCCCATCGAGCGCAGCAACGACCCAACGGCGCGCTCTGCGCTGGCGCGGCTGATTCGGCCGTTCGTGCTGCGCAGGCGCAAGGCCGAGGTCGCGCCAGAATTGCCGCCGCGCACCGAAATTCGTCTCGATGTCGAGCAGCCGCAAGAGGAACGGGCGCTCTACGAAGCCCACCGCCTCGCCGCGCTAAAGATGCTGGAAGACAACCAGCGCATGCCGCCCGAGCAACGGCGGTTCGCGGTGTTGGCGGCGCTGACGCGCCTAAGGCAGATGGCCTGTCATCCGAGCCTGGTCGACGAGTTCTGGTCGGGCAGTTCAGCCAAGCTCGATGCGCTGGTGGAGCGACTGTTGGCTTTGCGCGACGAGGGCCACAAGGCGCTGGTGTTTTCGCAGTTCGTCCGCCATCTGAGTCTGGTGCGCGAAGCGCTGGAGAAGGAGGGCTTCAATCTGCGCTACCTCGACGGCCAGACCCCGGTGGACGCCCGCAAGCGCGAAGTCGACCGCTTCCAGTCCGGTGACGGCGACGCCTTCTTGATCTCGCTCAAGGCCGGCGGCACCGGGCTGAACCTGACGGCGGCGAGCTACGTGTTCCACCTCGACCCATGGTGGAATCCGGCCGTCGAAGACCAGGCCACCGATCGCGCCCACCGCATCGGCCAAGACCGGGCCGTTACAGTCTATCGTTTGGTGACGCAGAACACCGTCGAAGAGGGCATCTTGCGGCTGCACGGCGAAAAGCGCCAACTGGTCGAGGGCTTGTTGGAAGGCTCCAGCGCGGGCGCGGCCATCGGCGTCGAGGAACTCGAGTCCGTGCTGCGCGGCGACTTCGGGACGGCCTAGCCGCGCGACGATTGGCGTTCGACGAGCGCAACGCCGTTTTGGTCGCAGCAAACGCGCCCGACACACTTCTTTGCCAAAACTGCAACTAAATTGCGGCGCGTCGGTACATCTTGTACACCGCAGTGGACACGCCGTCCGCCGCGGCCCCAAGCACAAGGCGGGCCTGGCCCGCGAGGAGCTCATCATGTTCGGACACGGAAAATTCTGCCGCGGCTCGCGCTTTGGTCGCCGCGGCTTGCTGGCGTCCCTGTTGGCGGTCGTCGCTGCCGGTGCGGCCAGTCGCAGCGGTTTCGCACATCCCCATGGCGGCTGCAAAGGCGGGTCCTGCGGCCAGGGTCAGGAGGGCGAACACCCGGGCGCGCAGTGGTTCAAGGCCAAGGTCGAGGCGCACGTCGCCGACGCGTTGGACCTCGCCAAGGCCACGCCAGAGCAGCGCAAGGCCGCGCAAGCAGAGGTCGACGCGCTGCTGGCCAAAGGCAAGGCCGGCATGGAGCGGCACCACGATCAGCGCAAGGCGGCCATCGACCAGTTCACCGCCGACAAGCCGGACGCCAAGGCCATCGCGGCGCTGGTGCAGCAGTTCGTCGACAGCCGGCTGGAACGCGGCAAGGACGTGGCGGCGGCGCTGACCCGCCTGCACCCGATCTTCAAGCCCGAGCAACGCAAGGCCATCGCTGGCTACGTCGCCGACGTGCTGCCGGCCCCGCGCGGCAACTGGCAGCAGAAGATGGGTCGGTTCTGGGCGGAGCGCATGACCGACCGGGCCATGGATCACTTGCAATGCACGGCTGACCAGCGCAAGGCGCTCATCGCCATCCGCGACAAAGTGCAGGCGCGCATGGCTACCGTGCCGGTCGAGCGCCGCAAGCACTTGGACGGCGCGCTGCAGCTCTGGCAGGCCGATCGCCTCGATGCGGCCGCGGTGCAGGCGCAGTTGGACGGCAGCGCCAAGCTGCACAAGGACCTCGCGGACTTTGCCGTGGCGCAGGCGCTGGAAGCGCACAAGGTGCTGACGGCGGAGCAGCGCGGCAAGCTCGCCGAGTTCTTGCGCCGCCACCACGGCCGCGGCCCACACGGCGGTCGCCACGGCGGCCCGGGTGGACCCGGCGGCCCCGCAGACGGCGAGGAATAGTCGGTCGCCCTGGTAGGTGCCGCCGCTGTCGCTCAGGCAGACACAGCTGATGCCTGAGCGACGCGGTCGCGTCGAGCCACCGATCGTGCGACAGTCTCGCCTTGCGCGCGATGTGCGCCGCTGGCCGGACCCGATGACAATTCGCTGCTTGCCGTTGGTTGCCGCGCTGGCGCTGAGCGCTTGCGCCGCTGCCCGGACACTGCCTGAACCAGGCCCCGCCGCGGCCGACGTGCTGGCCAAGGCGAGCGCCAGCGACTGGCGCGACCTCGATCCCGATCAAACGCTGGTGTTCGACAGTCCAGCCGGGCGGGTGGTGGTCGAGTTGGCGCCGCGGTTTGCCCCGGTGCACGTCGCCAACGTCCGCGCACTCGCCACGGCCGGGTTTTGGGACGGGACGGCCGTGGTCCGCGTCCAAGACAACTACGTGGTGCAGTGGGGCGACCCCACGGAAAAGAAGGACGTCGGCCCCATCGTGCGCGACCCGCCGGCCGAATACTACGCCCCTGCCCAGGGGGTGCCCTTTGCGCCGCTGCCCGAAGGCGACGTCTATGCGGCGCAGGTGGGCTGGACCGACGGCATGCCGGTGGCGCGCGACGCCACGGACACCCAGACCTGGCTGGTCCACTGCTACGGCGTGGTCGGCGTCGGCCGCGACATGCCGCCAAACACCGGCACGGGCGCCGAACTGTACGCGGTCATCGGCCACGCACCGCGACACCTGGACCGCAACCTGGCGATGGTCGGTCGAGTGGTGTCGGGGCTGGAGCACTGGACCGCGCTGGCGCGCGGCAAGGGCCCGCTCGGCTTCTACGAGGCCGAGGGGCAGCGCACCCCGATTACGCGGGCGCGACTGGCAAGCGCGCTACCCGAAGCCGAGCGACCCAAGCTGCAGCTGCTGCGCACCGATACGGCAACATGGTCCGCTTGGGTCAACGCGCGCCGCCACCGCAAAGAACCCTTTTTCGTCGAGGCGGCGGGCCGGGTCGATGTGTGCAGCGTGCCGCTTCCGACGCGACCGAAGCCGTAGGTCGTGGGGCTCGCCATCAGGCGGAATAGTCGGCGAGCTTGCCGTCGCCCCGCCAAACTTGCGGCGGCGGGTCGGCGAATTCGTCGCGCCGGAAGCGCCGGCCGAGCTCGGCAAAGGCCTCGGTCAGCGGACGCGGCGTGAAGGCCGGAACCAGCTGAGCCAATGTAGCCGTGTGCAGCAGTTCGTCGCCGGCGCTGTGCGGACCACGTTGGGCGCCATGCCGTAGCTCGCCTGAAACGTCGGCGCCATCGAGCAACGCGGCGACCAGCGCCCGCAGCGGCTGGGGCTGCGGGTGCCCGAACTGCACGCGCGCCCGCCCGGCCGGCAGCGCCAGCCACAGCGCGAACACGGTGGCAACGCTCGCCACTTCGAGCACCGCCGGCCGTTGGTCGCCCGTGCCGGGCATCCGCACCGCACCCGTCGCTGTGGCCTGGCGCACGTAGTCCAGTGCGCGTTCACTGCGGTCGTCCAGGCTCAGCAGCTGCGGCAGTAGCGCCACCAGCAGCGGACCTGGCCAATTGGACAACAGCAAGTCGCTGGCGTGTCGCTTGCCCTGACCATAGCCATCGTCGGGCTCAAGGCCGAGCTCCGTCTCGGGCCGCGACCACAGTGCCGGGACGCGCTCTGCGACCGATGACGCGAACACCAAAGGGATCGGCCGGTCGCACAGGTCAAGCAGCACCTGGGCGTCGTCGCGACCAAAGCCGCACAGGTCGACAATGGCGTCGGCCTGGGCGAGCACGGGTTTCAAACCCACACGGTCGCGCCGATCGACGAAGTACCAGGCGCGCACCCAGGTGTCGGCGCCGCGCCGACCGACACCCAGCACGCGTGCGCCTCCCAAAGCCGGGACGACCGCGCGACCCAAGCGGCCGCTGGCGCCGAGCACGGCAATCTTGCGCAGTTGCGCGGACATCGCAGCCCCGGTTGGCCGCAAACGTTGGCGCGGCCTACACTGGCGGGGCGCCACCCCGGCGACCCCCGAATCGGCAAGCCTATCACAGACAATGCGCCGCCTGTCGCCGCCCGACCCCGGCCGCTGGTTCCAGCGCGCGAGCGGCGTTTTGTAGGTCGCCAAGTCGCCGATGTGCATGGGCGGCGCGCCGACGTGGCGCTGGCCAATCCGCACCCACGGCTGCTCGACCTGGCCAGTTGGCTGACGCCAGCGTTCTACATTGACTTCGGTCGGCCCTGCAATTCTGCGTGCTTATACTGCGCGGTGCCGCCCCACGAAGATGCCCAGGGTTTTCTGCCGGTGGCGGAAGTCGAAGCCATCGTCGACGCCGGCGTGCGCTGTGGCTGTGACCGCGCCATCTTGATTGGCGGCGAGCCCACGATCTACCCCCACCTGCCCCAGGTGCTGCAGACGCTGGCGAGCGCCGGCCTGGCGCGCCACATCGTGATGACCAACGGGCTGCGCCTGGCGGATCCGGCGGTGGTCACCATGCTGGCCAACAACGGCGTCGGCACCGTACACCTTTCGATCGATACTTGGGAGGCGGCGACCTACGACCGCCTGTCGCGCTCGACCGGCAAGCTGCCGCAGCAGCTGGCGGCATTGCGCAATGTGCTCCGCGAGCCGCGGCTGAATCTGTACCTGTACACGGCGACAACGGCTCTCAACGCGGTGGGCCTGCCGGCGCTGCTGCGCGGTCTGCGCGTCGAGTCCGACGCGGCCCAAGTGGTGCCGCCGCCGGTGGTGCTGGCGGTGGTCAAGCCGCTGGGCGATGCGCTGCGCCATGCTGATCAGCTCTTGCTCGCGCCAGAGGTCGCGGTGGACCACGTGCGCGCGGCGGTCGGGTTGGGCGACGAGCTCGGCATTGCCGTCGGTCACCGCAACCTGCAGGCCTGTCTGGCGCCGGATCTGGTGGACCGCAACGTCGACTACTACCTCGACGACTTCTCGGTTCAGGTTGCGACCGGCCACCGCCTGCCGTTTTCGCACGGCGAGTACTGGTACAAGCTGCCTACTTGCGACGACTGCGGCCATCGCGACCTGTGTGTGGGACTATACCGCGAGACTGCGCGCCGCTCGGGCGAGGCGTGCTATCGGCCGATTGCGCGACAAGGGCTGGCATGACGACGGCCAATTCGCAATTCAAACGAGACCTGCCCGCGTGGACGCTGACCGCAGTGCTCGTCGGCCAGGGCCTGACCGGCTGGATCATCGCGCTATGGCCCGACGTCGGCCCGTTCGGGGTGTACAACCGCGCGGTGGCGCAGGTGTTCTGGCGCGCCGACACCGTACCCGCCGAATTCGCCGCCTACCGGACCTGGATCTGGGCAGTGACCGGCGGCACTTTGGCCGCGTGGTCGTTCGTGTGCGCCTGGCTTGCCGCCATCCCCCTGCGCCGCGGCGAGCGCTGGGCCGGCCACGCGATTTGGACCAGCCTGGCGGCGTGGTTTCCGGTCGACACCGGCATGAGCGCCGCGCTCGGCAACTGGCCCAACGTCTTGCTGAACGTGGTATCGCTGGCGGTGATCCTGGTGGCGCTGGTGTGGGCGTGGCCGAAGCGAAGCGCGACCGCCGGCAGTCTCACCGTCCCGGCGAAGTGAGACCAAAACTGGGACAATTGTGAGACGGCCGGGCACAGGCGCCTGCAACCACCTGAAACAGCAGGCGTCGCAACCTGGCATGGACCTTGCTCTGGCCGTCTGCGCGCCGTACGCTGGCCGCGGAGGTTCCGATGGACAGCGTCAACCACAGCTCTGGCGCAGATAGCGTGCCCGTTGTCGCGGGCTACGTCGCAGGCCCGCCTGACCGGCCGGCGACGTGGGAGGACATCGTGAATTTGCCTGAGCAATTCAACGCGGAGATCGTCAATGGCCGCATCCACTACCGGATGGGCAGTCGCGGCCGGCACGGCGTTGCCACCATCCGCGTCGGGGGCCGGATCGATGCCGGCGTGGGCCAGCGTGATCCGGGCGGTTGGTGGATTATGACCGACTCGGCGTTCTTCATTGGCCACGGGACCTGGGTCGCACCCGATGTGACGGGCGTGCGCAAGCAGCGCTGTCCGGAAATGCCAACCGATTTTCCGATGCCGCTCGTGCCAGACTGGGTGTGCGAAGTCGTCTCGCCCAGCAATGCGCACTACGACCGCGGTGACAAAGGCCAGGCCTATGCCAAGGCCGGCGTGCCCTGGTACTGGATCGTCGATACCGAGGAGCGGACGGTCGAAGTGCTGGAGCTGGTCAACGGCCGCTGGCAGATTTTCGGGGTGTACACCGACGGGGCGGTCGTGGCGTTGCCGCCGTTTGGCGACGTGACGCTGGTCGTGAGCGAGATTTTCGTGCCCAAACAGGTCGAAAGGCTGGCGTAAGCGTTGGCTGGTCCTGCCTTTTTCGCGGTAGCCGCTGCTAACCCCTTGCACGCCGTGCAGTTGCTGGCACCATGGCGGTCGCGCGCTACCGCGCCCGGAGCCCGTCATGTCGCTGCAAAATACGCCCAGCCGCCTTGCCCCGCGCGATGCCTCCGATGCCGGCATTTTTACGTCGCTATTCCTGCGCATCATCTACGGCATGGCCAAGCTCCGGGTCAAGCTGCGCACACCGACGCCGATGAAGGTCCAGGGCCACCAGCCGGCCGTGCTGCTGGGCTACGGGCTGATGGAAGAGTCGCTCAGTCGTGCCACTTCACTGCCCGCCGCGCTCAAGACGCTGTGCAACTTGCGGGCCGCGTCGCTCATCGGCTGCCGCTTCTGACTGGACATCAGCTCTGCCGGCGGCAGGGACAAAGGCCTGAGCGACGACAAGCTGGCAGCCATCGGCCACTATGCACACAGCGAGCAGTTCTCCGCGCTCGAAAAGGACGCGCTGGCCCTGACCGACGCCATGTGCGACACGCCGGTGGCCGTGCCGGACGACCTGTACGAGCGACTGCGCGCGGCGCTGACCCCGCAGCAGCTGGTCGAGCTGACCGCCACCATCGCCTGGGAGAACTTTCGGGCCCGCTTCAACCGCTGCCACCAGATTGGCCCGGACGGCTTCAGTACCGGGGCTTTTTGCGTGCTGCCGGTGGCGGGCAGGCCGGCGGCGGACGAACAGACGTGATTGTCGGCAACTGCCCCACGCAGACCGCGCCAGGGTGAGGACTGCTATACAGGATCGCAATGACCCGAGGTCATCTACGATTGCCGTTCTTGCTTGCTCGGTGGGTCGCAAGCTCGCGGCTTTGCAAGCCGACTCGCCGCTCCTGTCTTGCGGTGGGCTTGATCTCACCTCAAAGCGATTCTGTATAGCCGCAACGCGCCGGCCGTGCACGTGGCAGTCACCATGGCCGCGATGGCCTGCAAATGCCATACTGTCGCCCCGTTCTGGAGGCTTGCGTGCTCCGTTTCGATTTCCGGCCTGCACTAGCCCTTGCGGCGCTGGCGGCTGCATTGCTCGCGTGCGGCACGGCTACGACAGTGTCCCCACCGGCCGGGTCGGTGGCCAAGACCGACTCCGCCGTTGCCGACGTGGGCGCTGTCGATGCCAGCCTGGATTTGGCCGCGCCGTCGGATGCGGCAATCGACGGTCAAACCGTCGAAAACACGACGTCGGACGAGCAAATCACACCAGTCGATGCCGACGCCTCCTCAGATGTCGAGACGACGGAGGACACGGCCGAGGCCATCGCTGCCGATGGCGAAGCGTCCGCCGAAACGGGCGAGGTCGCGGTGATCGACGCCCAAGCCGGGCCAGACGCGCAACAAGACACGGCGCAGGGCAGCGAACTCGCGCCGGACGCTGACGAAGTGCTTGGTGACGTGCAAGACGCAGCGGTGGAACTAGACCAGTCAACGCCCGATGCGAGCGACGCGGCCGCGCCGGACAGCGAGCCCGCCGATTCGGGCGTCGACGCCGCGCCGGACCTGCCGCCTGGCTGCCAGAAAAACAGTGACTGCGTCGCCCAGGAAGATGGCGACCTGTGCAACGGCACGCTGTACTGCAACCCCACCACCAAGTTGTGCGCCGTAAACCCGTCGACTGTGGTCAAGTGCCCGACCGACCTCGACACCACCTGTGCCAAGGCCGCGTGCGTCCCTGCGACCGGCCAGTGCGTCAGCAAGCCCGTCAAGAACGGCACGGTCTGCAACGACGGCCAGAAGTGTACCGAGGGCGACGTGTGCATCGACGGCTTGTGCGAGGCGGGCGAAGAGATCTGCATCTGCAAGCAAAATGCCGACTGCGCCGCCAAGGAAGACGGCAACGTTTGCAACGGCACGCTGTTCTGCAACAAGGCCACCGGCAAGTGCCAGCTCAACCCCGCGACCATCGTCAGCTGCCCGAGCGTGGACGACACCGCCTGCACCAAGAATCTCTGCCAAGCCAAGACAGGCCAGTGCGCGATGACCCCGGTTGCCGATGCGTTACCGTGCGACGATGGCAATCCGTGCACCCCCAACGAGGGCTGCAAAGGCGGCAAGTGCACCGCCACTGCCAACACCTGCGAGTGCAGCAAGGACGCTGACTGCATCGCCAAGGACGACGGCAACCTGTGCAATGGGCTACTGTACTGCAACTTGAAGCAGTTGCCGCACGTGTGCGAGTTGAATCCCGCTTCGGTCGTCAGCTGCCCGAGCGTGGACGACACCAGTTGCACCCAGCATGCGTGCGCACCCAAGACGGGGAAGTGCGTCGCTGTCGTCCTGCCCGATGGCGCGACCTGCGACGCCGACGGCAGCGAGTGCACCCAGGGCGATCATTGCAAGAGCGGTATCTGCACGGCCTCGCAGAGCGTGTGCATGTGTCAAAGTGACGCGGACTGCGGCAAGTACGAAGACGGCGACTTGTGCAACGGCACGTTGTATTGCAACCCGGTGCTCAAGGCGTGCATCGTCAATCCGGCGACCATCGTGCAGTGCCCGTTCGGGCAGGACAACACCTGTTTGCAGAACCAGTGCGACGCCGCGACCGGCAAGTGTGCGATGACGCCGGTCAATGGCGGCGGATCCTGCGACGCCGATGGCAACCCGTGCACGCCGTACGACAGCTGCCTGGGCGGCAAGTGCCAGCAGGGCGCCAACGTGTGCCAGTGCCAGCAATTGGCCGATTGCGCGCCGAAGGACGACTCCAATCCGTGCAACGGGACGTTGGCGTGCGACACCAAGAACAACGTCTGCGTCGTCAACCTGGCCACCGTCGTCACCTGTGCAGACGACGGCGGTTTGCCTTGCACGCGCAACCTGTGCAACCCCGCAAACGGCAAGTGTCAGCCGACGGCGGTGTACGAGGGCAAGTGGTGCAACGGCGATGACAACCCGTGCACGCTCAACGATACCTGCGTGGCTGGCGCCTGCAGCGTGGGCAAGAACATCTGCGCCTGCGACCTCGACCCGCACTGCGACGGCAAGGACGACGCTTCCAAGTGCAATGGTACCCTCTACTGCAACAAGGCCCAGGCGCCGTACGTCTGCGAAGTGGCCAGCGCGACCGTGGTCAAGTGCAGCGCTGCGAACGACAGCGCGTGCCTCAAGAACCAGTGCGTTTCGCTATCGGGCAAATGCGTGCCGACGCCGGTCGCAGCTGGCGTCACGTGCGATGACGGCAATCTGTGCACGCCGATGGACCATTGCAAACTCGGCTTGTGTAGCGGCCTGCCGCTGGACTGCGACGATGGCGACCCCTGCACCGCCGACGCCTGCCTTGCCAAAAACGGTGTCTGTAGCCACAAGCTCGCCAGTTGCGACGACGCCAACAGCTGCACGGCGGACACCTGCGACGCGACCAAGGGCTGCTTGAACTTGCCGGTGGCGGGCACGGCGGCGTGCGACGACGGCGACCTCTGCTCGCAGCCAGATGTGTGCGGCGCGGGTATGTGTGCCGGTAGCAAGCTGACCTGCGATGACGGCAAGCCGTGCACGACCGACAGCTGCAATGCCTTGACCGGCTGTGTCAACGCCAGCGTCGCCGACGGCCAGCCGTGCTCGGACGGCAACCTGTGCACCCAAAGCGACACCTGCAAGCAAAGCGGCTGCGGCGGCAAGCCGGTCGACTGCGACGACGGCGAACCGTGCACGGTGGACGCGTGCGCAGCCAAGACCGGCAATTGCACGCACACCGGCCTTGACAAGGCCTGCGACGACAGCAATCCGTGCACGATCGCCGACAGCTGCAAGACGGGTGCGTGCAAGGGCGCACCGAAGTCCTGCGACGACGGCAAACCGTGCACGCTCGACGGTTGCGATGCCAAGGCCGGCTGCAAGGTCATCGGCAGCACCCAAGCGGGCACCGGCTGCGACGATAGCGACGCATGCACCCAAAGCGACGCCTGTGACGGCAGCGGCGCATGCAAGGGCCAGCCCAAGACCTGTTTTGACAACAACTTGTGCACGGACGACGGCTGCGACGCCAAGATCGGCTGCACGTTCGCCGCCAAGTCCGGCCAGTGCGACGACGGCAATGCCTGCACCAACGGCGACGGCTGCACGACCGATGGCGGCTGCAAAGGGGTCGCGACATCGTGCGACGACGGCAATCCCTGCACCGACGACAGCTGCGATCCCAACAACGGCTGCATCGCCGCCAACAACAGCAAGCCTTGTACCCATGCCAATCAGTGCCTGACCGGCACCGCATGCAGCAACGGACAGTGTCAGGGCGGCAGCGCCATTGTTTGCGACGACAAGGTCGCTTGTACGGTGGACAGCTGTGACGCGGTCAAGGGCTGCCAATTCAAGGCCAGCGATGCCCTGTGCGACGACGGCGACCCGTGCACGGATCAAAAATGCGACCTGACCAAGGGCTGCGCCAACCCAAGTTTGCCCGACGCGACGCCGTGTGCCACGGACCGCTTTTGCTCGGCCGGGCTGTGCGTGTGGGCCACGCAGTTGGACGTAGGCACCCAATTTGCCTGCGCCGTGCGCGCCGATCGCACAGTGTGGTGCTGGGGCCACGGCGAGCACGGTCAAATGGGCAATGACACCAGCGGTACGGCCGGTGGGTACCCGGTCATCAACAAAGTGCCGGGCCTGGTCCAGGGCCTGACCGGCGCCGCGCAGGTCAGCGCAGGCAACAAGAGCGCCTGCGCCACCACCACCGGCGGCCAGGTGTACTGCTGGGGCCTGAACACCGACTACGACACCCTGGGCCTGGGGACCGCAGTGGGCGTCATCGCGATTGCCAAGCCCATGAAAGGCATCGCCAACGCGGTCGAGGCCGCGGCGGGCTGGTCCAACGCCTGCGCCCGCCTGGCTAACGGCGAGTTGTGGTGCTCAGGGTTCAACACCTATGGATTGTTCGGGACGGGCAGCACCAAGCCCCTGTACGTTTCGCCTGCCGTTCCGACCGGATTCGGCAAGCCAAGCGCGGTGGCCATCGGCGGCTGGCACCTGTGCGCGCTGGTCGACGGCGTGGTCAAGTGCGCCGGCTGGAATACCTTTGGGCAGATGGCAACTGGCCAGACCACCCCCGACCACTACGCGACGCCGCAGACGATCCCGGTCGGTCCGGCGATTGCGGTCGCAAGCGGCGAAAAGCACAGCTGCGCCCTGCTCCAGGACGGCACCGCGCGCTGCTGGGGCAGTTGCTCATTCGGCCAACACGGCACGGGCAAACCCTGTCCAGACAAAGGCGTCGTGATGCAACCGGAGAACGTTGCGGGCCTGGACAACCTGCGGCACCTCGACGCCGCATACCGCAGCACCTGCGCCGTGCGCAAAGACGGCAGCGTGTGGTGCTGGGGCAATAACGACAACGCACAGCTGGGTGACGGCGGCACCGGCACGCAGTTGTCGCCGCGGCAAGTCGTGGACCTGCCGCCGTGCGTGTCAGTGGCAGTTGGCGACGACTTCAGCTGCGCGCGCGATGCGGTTGGCCAGATACACTGCTGGGGCAATGGCCGTTTTGGCGGCTTGGACGACGGCGGCTGGGACTATGACTACGCGCGTGGCTGGGCAACCGTGGTACCGACCAGCAAGGTGGTCGGCGGCACGCTATGCAAGACGATCGACTGCGACGACGGCAACCCGTGCACCCAAGACGGCTGCGATGCCAACGGCGCTTGCACGCACAAGGCGGACCAAGATGGGTCGCCCTGTACCGGCGGCAACGCTTGCCACCAGGGGGTTTGCAAGTGGGCAAGCGACGTCGCCGCAGGCCTGGAGCACAGCTGCGCCTTGCGCCCGGACGGGCAGGTCATGTGTTGGGGCCGCAACCTCAACGGCCAGATTGGCGCCGGCGCCTTTGGCGGCATCCTGGCCAGCCCCAATCTGGTCGTGGGCGCCAAAGATGCCGTGCAGATCGCGGCGGGCGGCGCGACCACCTGCATCGTGCAAAAGGCCGGCACCGTGCAGTGCTGGGGCGGCGGCGACAAGTGCCAGTTGGGCGGCCAACCGGGCGACCAGGCCAAAGCGATCACGGTCGCCGGATTGTCCAATGTCAGCGTGGTCGCGGTGGGCAAGACCCATGTGTGCGCCATGGACAAGGCCACGACAGAGGTGCGCTGCTGGGGCAGCAACAGCCTAGGTGAGGTCGGCAACGGCGCGGCCAGTTCCACGCCGGTGTGCCAGCCAACATTGGCGCTGGCCGTCAAGCCGACGACCGCCAAAGTCGGCAGAATGGCGCTCGGCGGCCAGTTCTCGCTGGCGAGCAATGACAGCGGTTTTGCCTATTTCTGGGGCAACAACGACCTCAAGCAGCTGACGGGTCAGTACGCGCAGAATCACTTGCCGCAGCCAGCAGCGCAGGCGATATCGCCCTGGAAGTGGGTAACTGCCGGTCATGCCTTCGCATGTGCGACAGGTCCCGATGGCCAGCCGCGTTGCTGGGGCGACAACGCCAAAGGCCAGGTGACCGGCAGCCCGTCTGCGGTCGTGGAGGGCTTCCCCGTTGTGGTGGGCGGAGCCGGTTTGCTGAACCCGTTGGCAGCGGGCGGGCAGCACGCGTGCGGTGTCAGCGAGCTTGGAACCGTCAAGTGCTGGGGCGCGGCCGCCAGCGGCCAGCTAGGCCAGGGCGAAGCCAACGCCAGCGGCGTAGTCACCGTAGCTGACCTGTTCGACACCGTGCGGCTAGCGGCGGGCGGCGATCACACCTGCGCAGTCGACAAGGTCGGTCAGGTGCGCTGCTGGGGCGCCGGCAGTTTTGGCGAACTCGGCACCGGCCAGAGTGGCCCGGGCGTGCAAAGCGCCGTCCCGATACTGGTTGCTCCGTCGGCAGCGACAAGCAAAGGGGCGCTCTGCAGCTTGTTCGAAGCCTGCGCCGACGGCGACGACTGCACCCAGGACTTGTGCAACGTTAAGTCCGGGGCGTGCAGCCACCCGGCCGTCGAGGACGGCACGCCGTGCATGGGCGGCAATGGCAAGGTGTGCGCCGCGGGTCAGTGCAAGACGCCGTTCGCCACGGACGTCGCCGTCGGCTGGGGCTTCAGTTGCGTGATCAGGACCGACGCCAGCGTGTGGTGCGCGGGCAGCAATTCGTCCGGTCAGCTCGGCGGCAGCCTGACACTAGGCAACGATTACAACACATTCAAGCCCGTGACCGGCCTCGGAGACAAGGCAGTTTCGATTGCGGCCAACGACAGCCAGGCCTGTGCGGTCCGGGCCGACGGCAAGGTCTACTGTTGGGGCAGCAACATGTCGGGGGCTTTGGGCGCAGCCGTGCCGATCGGGTCCAGTCAAAACAAGCCCGTAGAAGTGGTTGGAGTGGCAGCAAAGACCGGCGTAGCCGTCGGCATCGATCACGCTTGCGCATGGGGGCCGTCCAATGGCGCGCACTGCTGGGGCCGCAACGACAAGGGCCAGCTGGGCTCAGGCCAGGTGCAAGCGCTAGCCCCAACCTACCAGGCCAATGCGGTAGCGGTGGTGGGGCTGGGAGACATCGTCAGCATGGTTGCGGCGGAAACACACACCTGCGCGCGAACGAAAACCAACGCACTGTACTGCTGGGGCATGGATAATGGCCTGTTAGGCAACAAGCCAACCAACAACCCGCTCGCAACCCCGCAGTTGGTCGCAACCTCCGGCCCGACAGCAGCCATGGCCAGCCATTTGCACACCACTTTCGCCCTGACCACGGCAGGCGCCGTGCATGGCTGGACGGGCAATGCGGGATACGGCCTGCCCGGCTACTACTTTCCTTTGACGTACAATACCGCCGCGGCGGCGCCCCAAGTGCCGGTCATCGACAAAGTCGCTCTGTTGTCGGGTGGGTTTACCAACGTTTGTGCGGTGCAAACCAAGGGCATCGTGTCGTGTTGGGGCAGCAACAATTATGGCGAGTCGCAGCCGGCATTTGGCTTTCCGCAGACCCTGCGGCCTGCAACGGTGCACTCGGTGCATTCGGTGGCGCGCCTGGCCTGTGGCCGCGAGCACTGCTGCGCCGTCCGCACAGATGGCTCGCTCGGTTGTTGGGGCCTAAACTGGTACGGCGAGTTCGGAGACGGCACCGTCAACAAGAGCAAGGGCCAGGTCGTGCCCATTCCGGGCACTGAACCGCTCTGACGTGGACCACGCCCCGCAGCCTGTGGTGCCGGTGGCCTGGGCCACGACAAAGCCCGGCGGCAGCTGCGGTCGGCCTGGCGCAGTGCTTGACCCCGACGTCGCGCTGCCGCAAAGTCACGCATCGCCGCTGCCATGCCGCGGTGCCTCTTTTGGGAGCGCGATGTTCCGCTTGCCCGCCCATTGCCGATTCGCCGCGGCGGCCGCGCTGGCTGCGGGTATGCTGGCGTGGGCTGCCTTGGTTGGCGGCTGTGCCGGACCTCCGGTGGTGTTGCACAACTTCAAGGTCAGCGACGGCGCTTACACGTTCGCGGGTCACCAACTGCAGTGGGTGGCCGCGACGCCAGACATCGGCGACATTGCGACGGCGCCTGTTGCCATCGTCATCGAAGGCGATGGCGGGGCCTGTCAAGCCCATGACCCGCGCGCGTGGCGGTCGTTCGTGCAGAAGTTCGCGGGCAATTTCACGCTTGTGCGGCCGGTCACTGTCGTCAACCGCTTGTGCGATACGCCGGCGTTTGGCCGCCTGGACTTCAGCCATCGCCTGCGCGAGCTGGCGGCCATCGTGCAGAGCGTGCGCGCAGCGTTTGGCAAACGACCGGTCGTGCTGGTCGGTCATTCGGCGGGGGCGGCGTTGGCCGTGCTGCACGCCAATGCCAACCCCGGGCAGATCGCGGCCGTCGTCAACCTGTCGGGGGGTCTCGATGCCCTGGACGACGTGATGCGCGCGCTGTGCAAGACCGACGCCTGTCGGAGCGAAGCTGAGGCGTGGATGGCCCGCACGCGCCTGAACAAGGCCGTGGACGAGCCCGACAAGGTGCGCTCGCCCAAGTTTTTTGCGCAACTGCTGGATCTGCCGGTGTTCGAGGCTTGGAACAAATACCAGGGTCCGCTGTTGCTACTGCACGGCGATCATGACTCCGCGGTGCCGGCATCGCTGGTGCGGGCGTCCCTGCAAAAGCTGCCGCTGCGTGCCAACATGACGGTGCGCATTGAATCGACGTGGGGCCACGACATTCTTTACAAACGCGACTCATGGGTTCAGATCGACGCCTGGATTAAATCCATGAAGTTTCCGTAGTTGCCTGGGAAAACGCGCGCATTGTGTGCGCGCCAGCAGCAGCCGCCTGACAATTGTTAGCATGGTGGACAGATGCCTGTTGGCGAGCGGCAGCCACAGTGTGTGGCCTGAAAAGGTGTCTGTCGAACACAATGCGGAAGCGGTTATATCCGCGACAGACATGTGCCGCGGATTGCATGGCCGGTTGGGACGCTTAGACTTGCACGGCCAGCGGCGGCGCAGCGTCGTGCAGCTGATGCTGGCGGGCTACTCCTTCGCAGAGCGCAAGGCTAGCCCCAACCGCCGCGAAACGGCCAATGCGCACAGGCGCAGCAACAAAGGGTCGCCATGCACAGCAGCCGCAACTTCACGCGCCACCCGGTTGCGCTCAAGGTCGGCCTGTTTGCCGCCGGGCTCTGGCGGGACTTTGTGACCGGCGACGTCTCGCGCAAGGGCCTGTTCGTGCGCATGGCCTCGCCGGCATTCAAGGAAAACCAGGTCATTCAAATCAAGGTCGAGCTGCCGAGCGGAACCATGCTGCAGTCGTTTGCGGTCGTCCGCCGCGTTATCAGCAGCCAGTTGCAGTCGCCGACCGGCACCGGCCTGGGCCTGGAGTTCTATGGCATCGCAGCGGAAATGCAGGCGACTTGGGATGCTTTCGTCTTGACGCTGCGCGCCAAGCGCATCAGCGCAGGCTTCAGTGAGAGCAGCCAGAACTTGCGCGACCAATTGCCACCGCCACATGTCCGTGAAATGTTGAAGAAAATGCGCGAGGCGGGCGAAATCGTCGAGGCGCCGATGTTGAGCACCCGCGGCACGATTGAGCTGCGGCCAGTCGTCGTCGAGGTGGCACCCGCGAGCGTTGACCGCCTGACCGCCTTCGCGGACCGCTGCGCTGCTGGCGGTTCGATTTTCTTGCGCCCAAAGCACCGCTGCGAAGTCGGTCGGCGCTTGCACATTGTGCTCATCCACCCGCAGACCGACGAAGAGTTCATCTTGCACGCCCTGGCCGAGCGAATGGTGACCGGCGAAGACGGCACGTATGCCGGCGTGCAAGCGCGGTTTGCGCCGTTGCCGCCGGACCAGCGCGCCGAACTGACGCAGTTCTGCTCCCAACGCATCCAAGAAATCGCAACCGGCTATGGCAGGGGGCCCGACGGACCGAGCCGGCCGATCTCGCGGTCCGAGCTACCGCTGCACTTGCGCAAGAACTGAATCTGAAACGACCGCGCTCCAGGCGCCACCCGCTCGCTGCCTGCGGATGGCGCCAGCGCCGTCTGCCTGGCTACCTGAACCAGTAGCGGTGGTTGATGTTGTGGCCGGAGCTGTGCTGTGGGCCGTTGCACAAGTAGATGTACGTGTCTGTGTTGGATTCGGCCATGTAGAGATGGTGCCAACCGCCGTTGCTGGCTGTGCCCATGTTGATGTTGCAACCGGCGCCGCCTTGCGGGTTGCTGCCAGCGGTGATGTTGTAACAGTTGATGCCCCAGCCGCCGACGTCGCCGCACTGGAAATTCCCGGTCCAGGCAACCGCCTGATCGCTGATGCGATACGATTTGACGCTGGTCGTGGTGCTGGAAGCCGGCACGACTTTTGCCCAGGTCCAAGTGGCCGTGTAGTTGTACAACACCGCGTACTCGTAGTTGCCAGATGAGTAGCTGGTGTTGTAGTTCGCCTGGTCGAACATGACGTCAAAGTTGTTGTCGGTGCCAATGATCTCCTTGATCTGGGTGTCTGACAACTTCCACGGGTTGCCTTTGAGTTGCAGCGCGTCGCCGATGCTGCCGACCGCGCCCGTCGTGCCGTTCATCCCGTTCTGGTACCACATCTTGACGCCCATGGTCCAACCGCCGCCGTCGCGCGTCATGTTACATGGGGCCTGAAAGGCGTCGCCCGCGCTGCCGCCGTTGGGGTCGAGCCAGTAGGTGCCGTCGCCCAAGTTGGGAAACTCTTTGTGCAACGTCTTGCAGGTCAACGCCGCTGAGCCGGGCGAACTGCCGTCGGCGCCCTGCAACCCGGTCCACACCTTGCCGTTGCAGCCTTGGAACACGGTGCCAGTCCAGCGAATTGCGCCGGCGTTGAGCGCCGTGCAGTCCGCGCTGTCGGCGCCGACCTTGACGCTGCCATCGACCAACAGGTTGCCCTTGATCTGGACCTTCTTATTGGACAGCGTCTGGATATGTAGCGACCAAGAGAAGTCACCGTCGACCGTTGGGCCCAGTTGGTTGTCCACGGGGTCCTTGACGGTAATCGACCAGGTGCCCTTGATGTTCTTGCCGATCCAGTCCTTGTTCATGTCGCCTTGGACGATGGCCGTGTCCTTGTTGAACGCGGCTTTGAGCTTCTGGCCGGTCTTGCTTTTGCTGTACAGGATATAAGGCGCGCTCATGCCGGGTCCGAACAACTCGACTGTGATGTGCGACAGGTCGGAGTTGAAAACGTCGACCTCGACCCAGATGGCCTGCGCAAGGCCGATGTCGGGGAATGCAATGCTGTCCGAGACGCCAGCGCCCAAGCCATCGGGAATCTTGATGCCGGTGCCGCCTGGCGCCGAGTCGATAAACTGATTCCAAATCAAGCCATTGGAGATCTCGTCGATGGCGTCGGCTGGCACCTGCAGTGGGCCACAGTCCAGCGATCCGTCGGCCTTGAAGCCGTTGAGAACCAAACCGCTGCCACAGCTGGATCCGATTTTGGCCGTGACGGGCTTGTTGAGCAAGTCTCCGTAGTTGCCGGTCTTGGCGACATCCGCCAGCGCCGGCTTGTCCTTAAGGTCGTTGAAGCTGCCGCTGGCAGCGACCGCGGCGAGCGAAGCCACTTTTGCGTAGGCGTCGAGGTCCGAGGTCTTGGCAAAGCCGCCAAGGTCGCTCGCCTTGGCGTAGCCGCTTAAATCCGATGCTTTGGCGTAGTTGCCGAGGTCGGCGGCCTTGGCGTACGGCTGCAGCACCGCCCCGTCCAATGCCCCTGCTTTGATGCACCCGGAGCAGTCTACGCTGTCTGCGACGGCCGCACGCTGGGCGTAGAGCGCAGAACCCAGTGGTTGGCGTGCGAGCTCAGGGTCGGAGCCGATGGTGACGCCGAGCCACGCGGCAGACAGGTTGAGTGCCGTTGCGGAAAGCGGCGTCTTGCTGCCGAGCTGCCAGCCGAACTGGCCACCCTTGGCTGCCACTGCCGCCGTCTCCGTCCACACCGCGGTGCCACCGGTCTGCTGGGCGTAGACCGCCAAAGTCAACGTGTAGTTGCCGTCCGCCGCGGGACCCCCGCCAGCCGAAGTCAGCACGCCTTCCAACGTTGCGGTCGCGGGCACCGCGGCTTGGACGGGCGCGGCGGCGAACAGTGTCGCTGTGGCCAGGCCCAGTGCCCAACGCTGGGCACGCTCAAATCGAGTGGTCATCGGGATGTCCTCAGCCCGGGCAGCGGCGCGGGCATTTTGTCCGTGGTGGTAAGGCGCGGGTCGCGAGCACCGGCAGAAGGCCAGTGGACACGCCAGGGATGTTGATCGTCCACATGCCGGGGCCGCGCGTCAAGGGCGGTGGCGGCCGCATCGGAGCGCAGGGCGGCTCGCGCAAGCCTTTGACTCGTCTGTGTTCCACCGGCCGCGAGCGCGGCCAGCGCTTCGCCTGCATCGCGACCCGGTGTACAGTCCTCGCCCGCCGCCATTGCGGCGCCGCGTGTCCATGTCCGTCGCTATCGGCCAATCGCACGAGCCCACGCGCTTTCGGTCCCGCAACCGGGTGGCGCTGGCGCTGGGGGCAGTTTGCCTGCTGGCCCTGGCCGCGCGGCTGGTGATCGTGCAGGTAGTCCGCGGCGACCGCTACGAGAAGTACGCCGTCATCGAGCGCGTGTCCAAGGTGCGCGCGCAGGCGCCGCGCGGTTTGATCAAAGCCGCCGATGGCACCGTGGTCGCGCGCAACATCGAGTCACACAGCGTCGAAATCCTGACTCACCGCGTCAAGCCAGAGCGCATCGCGACCATCGTCGATACGCTGTCGTACCTGCTCGACCTGAGCGATACCGAGCGTGCAGAACTGCACACCGAGCTGCATCGACCCGTGGACCCGCGCAAGCGCAAGCCGCTGCTGGTGCGCCGCGACCTGGTGAGCTCGCACTGTCCCTACGACTCGAGTCCCCTGGAGCTGGTCGGCGAGCGTCCGCATCGGCACTGCAGCGCTTGTGGGCGCGGCTTCGAGCCAGTGCCGGCGCGCAAGACCTGCCCTTTCGATCAGCGCCGTTTGGTGGCGGCCGGTAAGGCCTGGCACTGCCACGCATGCGATCGCGACTTTGCCGACGCGGACCAGTGCCCGTACGACGGCCAGGCCATGCGCAAGCAGACCCACATTTTGCAGTGCCCGCTGTGCCGCCGCAGCTACAACGACGAGGTTGCGGTGTTGCGCGCCAATGGCCATCGACTGCCCGAAGTGCGGGTGGTGGCCGACATCCAGCGCGAGTATCCGTTTCGGTACCTGGCGAGCCACGTCATCGGCTATGTCGGCTACGTCAACCCCAAAGACGTGGCGCCGGTCCTGCCGTTTGCGCCTCCGCGGTTCGGCTTGACTGATCGCGTGGGTCGTTCGGGGCTGGAGGCGGCGCTAGACGGCGCATTGCGCGGCCTGGATGGCGAGCAGGTGCTGGTGCGGCGCAACGAGGGCGAGGGGCCCGCGACCGACCTCGACGAGTTGGTGGCGGCGCTGCGACCGCGCCCGGTCACGGCGGGCCTCAACGTTCGGCTGACGCTGGACCTGGAGCTGCAGCGCGCCGTCAAGGTCGCGCTCAAAGACGTGTTTGCCGGCGCCGCCGTGGTCATCGAGCCAACGACAGGTCACGTGCTGGCGATGTACGCCAAGCCAAGCTTCGACCCCAACGCGCTGGCGGGCAAGCGCGCCCCGCAGTCGCGTCCGCTCGCCGACATCAGCGCGTACGCGCCGCTCATCAACAAGGCGATCCACGGCTATCCGCCGGCCTCGACTTACAAAGTTGTCGCGGCCATCGCCGGCCTGGAAGAGGGCATCGTCACGGCCAAAACCGAGCAGACATGCCACGGTCACTACGACTTTGGCGGGCGCCGCTTTCACTGCCACAACCGCCGCGGCCACGGCGAGGTCGACTTGCACGATGCTGTCCGCGCCAGTTGCGACGTGTACTTCTATCGCGTCGGCGAAGAGCTCGGCATCGACCGTTTGGAGGCGTGGGCGCGCAGGCTTGGCTTTGGCGAGCCGACCGGCATCGAATTGCGCGAGACGATAGGGCGGGTGCCGTCGCTTCAGTGGTACAAGCAGCACGTGCCCGGCGGGTACTACCCCGGCTTCGCCTTGTCGACCGCAGTTGGCCAAAAAGACGTACTGACTTCGCCGCTGCAGCTGGCGCGGGTGTACGCCGCCATCGCCAACGGCGGCTGGCTGCCGCGCACGACGGTGGTGGCCGGCTTTGAGGATGCGCAGGGCAAGCTGGTGGCGCCGAACCGCGACCCGCCGCGGCGTCTCGAATTGCGCAAGACAACGCTGCCGCTGCTGCAAGAGATGCTGTACGCCGTGGTCAACGAGCCCGGGGGCACGGCTTTTGGCAGCCAACCCGCGCTGGCCAACATGGCCGGTAAGACCGGCACCGCGCAGGCGCCGCAGCGGGTCCGCAAAGATGTGGCAGAACGACTGCGCGAGGATCCCGCAGCGCTGGCACGCCTGTCGGCGTGGTTGCAGAACGACCACGCGTGGTTTGTCGGCTGGGCACCGTACCGCTCGCCGGACATCGTGGTGGCCGTGCTGGTCGAGCACGGCGGATCGGGCGGCCACAACGCCGCGCCCATCGCCAAACAGATCGCCGACGCGTGGTTCGCGCGCCACCCGCCCAAAGCACCGCCGCTGCCGGAGCCAAGACGCGAGCGCAAGAAGAAGGCCGAAACCGCCCCGGTCGACGACAGTGCCACCGAGCCTGCGCCGGGTGACGCGGAACACACGCCGAGTCTGCCCGAACCGGCGCCGGAAGCTGACTCGGACGACGGTGCCGGCGAGCAGCCTTGATGCCGTAGGCCAAAGCCGCCCAAGCCCTTGCACGCATCCAGGGATGCCACTACGGTACTGCCCCGGGGGCGGCGCAGCGCTCCGCGCGGGGGGTGACGATGGTGCGGTGGGTCGCGGGCGGGGTTGCGGTCGTTGTGGTTGTGAGCGCGCTGGGCGCTTGTGGCGGTGCGCAGACCCAGGCACCGGCGTCGATCGATGTCCCCGAAGTCGCGCCGAGCGACGCCGCGCCTGCCCACGGCTGGGCCGGTACCTGGCGCACGTCGCGCGGCACGTTGGATCTGGTGCAAGACGGCGCCAAGATCCTTGGCTCGTTTGCCTATTCTGACGGCGGAATGGAGCGCACCGGCATCCTCATCGGCACGCCGAAAGGCAATCGCCTCGACTTCAAGTGGTCGGTGCAAAAAGGCAGTGACAAGGGTCAGGGCCAGTTCGTCATGCAGGCCGATGGCGGCAAGTTCTCGGGCACGTTTGGCAATGACCTATCGTGCACCGACGCCGGCAAGTGGAGCGGCCTGCGCAACGACGATACCCTGCTCGGATACTGAACGAGCTACTGCACGCCCTTTCCGCACAGTGCCGAGAACACCTGCGTCGCCAGCTTTTCGCCCGCCGCTTTGCCGCAGTCTGCGGTCGGGTTGTCGAGCTTGCTGCAAGCGGGCCAGTTCAGCAGCGTCGCCTTGGCGCTGGCGCAGGCGTCGGCTTCGGTTGGGGCACCAAACTCAACTTGCAGAGTCGGCCCCGCGTTCTTGCCGTAAGGCGCTGGAAACGTCACCGCCACGCCAGCGCCAGCACCGGGACACGCGCATGCGGGCGTGAACGGCCAGTACAGGTGCTTGCCCACGGTCTTGAACAAGTAGGTCGCGTCGGGGTTCTGACGCTCACCGTCAAACTCGGCAACCAGCTGCGTGGTGTCGGCTGCAAGGTGTGCGACCTTGAGCACGGTCTTGGTGCCACATTTGGCCTTGGTTGCCGCGGCCTGATTGGTCGCCATGGTCAATGCGGACAGCGACCGCAGATCGATGAGCGCATCCTTGCCGACGTTGACCTTGAGGCGCAGCTTGCCGTCCAGCTGCAAGGTGTCGCCGATCTTGAGCGCCGCGAACCCGACCTCGGCAGCGCCAGTGTCCGTCGGCACAGCGGCTAGCGTGACGGCGCCGGTGTAGGGTCCGCCTTTGAGCTTGCAACCAGTCAACGCCACCGCGATGCCAGTCGGCTTGGCGTTGGTGCAGGTCACGGTCGCTTCGCCTTTGCCTGACACGCAAGGCAGTTGCACGACCGGGCCACAAGCGCCGGCGTCCCAGCCGCCCGCCACCACGTCTTTGACTGCGGGCACCGCGAGGAGCTCGTGCACCGCCGATAGCGTGGTCAGCAGGCCAGCCAGCGAACCGGTGGTGCGCGCGTAGACGTCGCTCAGCATTTCGGGCGCGCTGATGAGGTCGCTGACGGTGACGCCACCCTTTTCGCTGATTTTGGTCTTGAGGCGGTCGGCCAGGGTGGGCGAGATCTTGCCGGAGCAAGCCAGGTCGTCGAGCGCGTCGTTGACGATCTTGGTCGCGAAGGCGTCGGCTTTCTGCTTGGCGGCTGCCTTGGCCTCGGCGGCGGCAGCCTCTGCCTTGGCGCTGACGTCTTCGGCATTGCACGAGGCCAGGGCTAGCGCGCCAGCGACCAGCGCGGCAAGGGGTCAAGAGTGGTCGAACATCGGGCACCTGTGAGCCAAAACAGTTGCGTTGCGGCTAGCCGCGCAGTGTAGGCCGAATCGATGGCAGCGTAAATCCGGGGCCAGCGCGCCCCATGCGAACCGGATCGGCGGGTGTACTCCGGCCCGATCCGCAGCGGTCCTGAAGTTTCCTGTTGAAAGTTAGCGGCTTGACTAGATGGGGTGCAAGCACCCCACGTCGGCGCCGGGCACGCATGGCTCGGATGGCATCGCTGCAGCGCCTGTTATCCTCTTGCGACCCAAACGGCAGTCGGGCCGGTTGGGTCGGGGCGAAAGGGGGGGCACATGCGAGGCAACACGGCGAATTTGGGTCGGTTCGCAGGTCGCTGCGGGCTGTTGGTCGCGATCATGGTGGCGGCGAATGCATGTCTGCCAGAGCCGGAAGAGGGCCTGCCGAACGAACTGGCGCTCGACGAGTACGGCACGCTCGGCGCTGGCGTCGGCGCGGCGGAGTACGGTCCGGCGATTTGGAAGCCGACCGCCAACTATGTGAACGCCTCGCGTAAGCCCGGTCAGGTTAAGATTATCGTCGTGCACACCACTCAGGGTTCGTTTGCCGGCGCCGTCAGTTGGATGCAGAACCCCAAAGCCAAGGTGTCGGCGCACTACTGCGTGTCCAAGAAGGGCGAAGTCGTGCAGCTGGTCAAAGAAGAAGACATCGCCTGGCACGTCGGCAGCGAGAATGGCCACACCATCGGCATCGAGCACGAAGGCTTTGTCAGCGATGCCAACTGGGTCACGCCGCAGTTGCTCGATGCCAGCGCCAAGTTGTCGTGCTACCTCATCAAGAAGTGGAAGCTCGCGCCCACCAAAGCGAACATCAAGGGCCACGTGGAGTTGCCCAACCAGACCCATACCGACCCTGGCAAGTACTGGCCGTGGGACAAGTACATCGGCATGGTCGCGGCGTGCGTCAACGGCAACCCGCCGCCGCCTCCCACGGGCTGCCCCGCTGGCTGCGACGACCTGAACCCCTGCACTGCGGACGCGTGCGTCGCCAACAAGTGTACGCACACCAACACGACGGCGGTGTGCTGGGACGGCAACGCCTGCACCGCCGGCGAGAAGTGCACCGGTGGCAAGTGCTTGGGCGGCACCAGCAAGAACTGCGACGACAAGAATGTCTGCACCAGCGACGGCTGCGACGCCAAGACCGGCAACTGCACCCACACCAACAGCACCACGCTGTGCAACGACGGCAACGCCTGCACGAGCGGCGACAAGTGTGGCGGCGGCAAGTGCGCCGGCGTAGCCAAGACCTGCGACGACGGTAACCCTTGCACCGACGACGGCTGCACGCCGGTCACGGGCGCCTGCAAGTCGGTCGCCAACAGCAAGCCTTGCGGCAGCGGCAACGCGTGCACGGGTGGCGGCGTGTGCAGCGCTGGCAAGTGCGCGACAGGTCAGGCCAAGAACTGCGGCGACAACAACCCGTGCACGGACGACAGCTGCAACCCCAAGACCGGGGCGTGCAGCAACGCGCCCAACGCAGCGCCCTGCGACGATGGCAGCGCTTGCAGTACGGGCGACAAGTGCGCAGCCGGTGCGTGCAAAGCGGGAACGCTGGTCCAGTGCGACGACGGCAACCCGTGCACCACCGACGGCTGCAAGGCTGGCGCTTGCCTGCACGTGCCCAGCCAGGCCGGCTGCAACGACGGCGATCCGTGCACGAGCGGCGATAGCTGTGCGACGGGCGCCTGCAAGGGCACGCCCAAGCTGTGCAACGACGCCAACCCGTGTACCAGCGACGCCTGTGCCGCTGGCGCATGCGTGTTTGGACCATTGGCCGGCGCCTGCGACGACGGCAACGCCTGCACCGACAACGACAGTTGCGTCAATCTGGCGTGCGCGGGCAATCCGCTACCGTGCGACGACTTCAAGCCGTGCACGGCCGACGCTTGCAAAGACGGCGCGTGCACCCACGAAGGCGGCAGCCCGGTCGGCACCACCTGCAAGGGCAACGACCTGTACCAGACCGACGAATGCGGCACTCTCGCCAAAAAGATCAAGACCTGCGGCGTCGGCAACATCTGCAAGGCCGGGGCATGCCAGGCGATCAGCGGCGATGCGGGCGCAAGCGGTGGACCCGATGCGACGGCCGACACGGCTGCTGAGCCGGGCAATGGCGCAGCCGAAGACGCCGGCGCAGGTCGCGGCACGGAAACCAGCGCTGGTCGCTCTGCCGATACCGCAAGTTCCAGCCCGGAAACCACTGCGACCAGCAGCAAGGACGCTGGCAAGCCTGGCGCCGACAACGGAACCAGCCCTGGCAAGGACGGCGCTGGTGTCCAGCGCACGGGTGGCGCGGCAGGCGAGGCGAACCCGGATACGGCGAGTCCGTTCTACACGCCGCCTGCCGCCGACTCGTCCTGTTCGGCAGTGCCAGGCGGGCGCACCGGACACGGCTGGTGGATGGTGCTGGCCTTGGGTATGCTGGTTGCGCTGCGTCGGCGCGGCGCGTGAAGCCACGCGGAGGTCGCCATGAGCATCGTCCGCATCGCCGTCCTGACCGTCTGCCTCGCGCTGGTCGCGTGCGTCGATACGCCGGGGGCGCCGTGGGTCGAGGCGCCGAGCGGGACGCCCAACGACTTCGCGTACGTCGAAGGAGCGCTCAACGGCGCCGAGTATGCGCCGGCCGATTGGCAAGCTTCGGTCAACTTCAAGGTGGCCAACCGCGGCATCGGCAGCATCAAGACCGTGGTGGTGCATACGGTGCAGGGTAGTTATGCCGGCTGTATTTCCTGGTTCAAGAACCCGAATGCCCAGGTCAGCGCCCACTATGTCGTCAGCAAGACCGGCGCCATCACGCAGATGGTCAAAGAAAAGGACATTGCCTGGCACGTCGGCAGCGAAAATGGCTACACCATCGGCATCGAGCACGAGGGCTACGTCAGCGACGCCAACTACGTCACGCCGCAGATGCTCGACGCCACGGCGCAGCTGACCTGCTACCTCGTCAAGAAATACCAGCTGCAGCCCACCAAGGCCGCGATCAAAGGCCACGTCGAGCTGCCCAACCAGACCCACACCGATCCGGGCAAGTATTGGCCGTGGGATAGTTACATCGCCAAGGTCGCCGCTTGCGTCAATGGCGGCGTGCAGCCGCCTGCCTGCCCTGCCAGCTGCGACGACGGCCAGGCGTGCACCAACGACGGCTGCAGCAACGGCCAATGCACGCACACGCCCAACACCGGCGCCGTGTGTTGGGACGGCGACGCCTGTACCGCCGGCGAAAAGTGCCAGAACGGCGCCTGCGTCGGCGGCAGCATCGTCAAGGACTGCAACGACAATAACCCCTGCACCAGCGATGGCTGCACTGCTGGCAACTGCACCCACGCCGCCAACGGCAACGGCTGCGACGACGGCAACCCATGCACCGGCAGCGACAAGTGCCAGGGCGGCACCTGTAAAGGCAGCGCCGCGGTCAACTGCGACGACGGCAACCCGTGCACCGACGATGGCTGTGCGGGCGGAGCGTGCAGTTATGCCAACAATGCCGCGCCGTGCGACGACGGCAACGCGTGCACGGGCGGTGACCACTGTCAGGGCGGCAAGTGCGGAGCGGGCGGACCGGTCGCTTGCAACGACAACAACCCCTGCACGGCCGACAGCTGCAGCGGCGGCGGCTGCAAGCACGCGCAGAAAACGGGCACCTGCGACGACGGCAATGCGTGCACGATTGGCGAGACTTGCTCTGGCGGTAACTGCGCGGGCGGTGCGGCCAAGCTCTGCAACGACGAAAACCCTTGCACATCAGACAGCTGCCTGGGTGGCGCCTGCGTCAACGCCGGCCTGACTGGCAAATGCGACGACGGCGACGACTGCACCGTCGACGACTATTGCGCCCAGGGCCTGTGCCTCGCCGGCGCGGCCAAGAACTGCGACGACGGCGACGCCTGCACGGCAGACAGCTGTGACAGCGGCACGTGCCGCCACGGCGGCGATTGCAAGCAGGGCGCCGACGCGGGCAACGACGGATTGGCTGCGGCGACGAACAGGGACGCGCGCGGTGGTCGCGAGGACGGACAAGGCCTGCCGTTTGACAGCAGTGGCAGCGACACCACAGCGGGCTCGGTTGGCGGCGGCAGCAACGGTGCCGGATTCTGTGCGGCCAGCCCGGCAGCGCGCGGCCTACTCGCGCCCTGGCTGTTGGTGCTGGCTGCGTGCTTGACCGTGGCTCGACGCCGTCGGGTGTGACAAGCCCTGAGCCGCCCCACAGTTTGACTCCCCAAGTCGTGCACCCGGGCCGCTTTGTCGATCGCAACTTCGCGGTCGGACTGTGCGTTTCACTTGCCCTGGCTGCGGTCGCTGGCGTATTGGTGCTGCGGCTGCGGCCGCGACCGCTCGTCTTGCCGCCGGTGCCGGTGTACGTGGGTGTGGTCGTGCCGCCAATGCTGCCGGCAGCGCCTTCGCCACCCACCACTACGCCCGCGCCAGCACCTCAACCGGTCGCGCCGCCGCCTCTGCCCGCAACGGACCCGCCGCGGCTGCGCACGCCTGTGGCGAAGCCGGTCAGGCCGTCGCTGGGTACCGCACCAACGCATTCGCCGGTGTCAGCGCCTACCGAGGGCCCCGGTCGAGTTGCGGTGCAAACGGCACCGCCGGCCAGCCTTGGCGGCATCGGAGCGCCGATCGCGCCGTTGCCGCAGACCTCGGGGCCGGCGGGCACGCCGCTGCCGCTGGACGCCGTATACAGCGCAGACGCCGTCGACACGCAACCTGAGGCGCTCGAGCAGCCTTCTCCGCAGTATCCAGACTGGGCGCGGGCGGCCAGCGAAACCGCGGTGGTGTTGGCGCGTTTCGTCATTACCGCCCAGGGCGGCGTCGCCGACGCGCAGATTCGCGTGACGGAAGGTGATCCGCGCTTTGCCGCACCGGTGCGCACGGCGCTTGGCCGTTGGCGCTTTCGGCCGGCCGCCAAGGCGGGCCTGCCGGTGGCGGTGCGGGCTGAGCAAGAGTTCCGGTTTGATTTGCAGCCGTGAACTGGCGCGCGCATGGAATTGCAGGTCGGACCTTTCGCGCAGACGGCACCCGCCCTACATTGGCGCCTCGCGCCTAGGGCGCTTACAGGACCGCCATGACCGACGACATCAAGATCACGCGCACCCGCGCCCACGAAATGGTTGCCGCTGGCGCCAGGCTCTTCGACGTGCGCACAGAAGCCGAATTCGCCACCGGCGCCGTGCCGGGCGCGGTCAACATCCCCGTCCAGGTCATTGCGCAAGCGATTGACCAGCATGCGCAGCCCGGCGACACCATCGTGCTCTACTGCAAGTCGGGCATGCGCAGCGATCTGGCGGCCAAGGTGCTGCGCGGCATGGGTTTTGCCAAGTCGTACAACCTGGGAGGGATTGGCGAGTGGTAGAGGCCGACCGGCGCCACCGCGGCCGCTAGCCCTTGGTGCCGACCACCCACAGGCTTTTGCCCAACGGCGGGGCTACTAGAGCTTCTACCGCCCGCAACATGGGCACCACGGCGCGGTCGTAGACCACCGTAGCGCGCCCATCGAGCTTGCGCTGCCGCAGCACCCTGCCGGCGACAAACCACGGGATCGCGCCCAGGCTGTCCATGTAGCCGATCCGCGCCACGTCAAAGCCCGCTTCGCGCAGTCGGTTGGCAAGCTCAGCTTTGCGATAGCGCCGCACGTGGTCAAAGACTTCGTCGAGCGACCCGAACAGCGCCGGCAGCGCCGGCACGAACACGCACACGGCACCGCCCGTGCGCAACAGACCATGCAGGTCGCGCAACACACCGACGTCGTCGGCGATGTGCTCCAGCACGTTGACCATCACCGCAACGTCGAACGCTTGGTGCAGATCGGCGGGCAGATCGGCCAGCAAGGTGTTGGCGACGCGCACGCGTCGGTCGTTGGCAAAGCGTTCGGTCAGGCGCGGCGCCAGGTTGGCGGCCGGCTCGACCAGCACCGCTTGGGTCGCCCGCGGCAGCCAGGTCGCTGAGAAGTTGCCAATGCCCGCGCCGACCTCCAGGACGCTTCCGTGCAGCCAGGGCGCAAACTTGCTGTCAATCCACGCGTTGTAGCGCGGCATGTCGGCCAGCGCCTCGAGATCATGACCGTCGTAGTGTGAAGGGTCGGCGGTCTGGACCATGGCAGCTACTTGGGCGATCGACAGCAGCGAATCCCGAGCGAAAACGCGCTGGTCGCCGGCTGCGCAAATGCGCGCGCGGACGTGCGCAGTTCGGGCATGTTGTCTTGGAAGTAGCCGCCGCGCACCGAGCGTTCACTGCCGGTCTTGGGGCCAGCGGGCGCGGTGGTCAGCGTGCCAGCCGCCGCGAGCTCGGCGTAGTAGCCGCCGGCGTACCAGTCGGCGGTCCACTCGCGGATGTTGCCGGCCATGTCGTACAGGCCAAATGGGCTTTTGCCCTTGGGCAGCTGTCCGACTGGCTGCAGACCGCCGCAGGACCCGCCCCAGTTGGCCAGATCGCAGCCCGTAGCCGGCGTGTTGCCCCACGGAAAGCGCCGACCGTCGCTGCCTCGCGCGGCGAAGTCCCACTCGGCTTCGCTGCAAAGGCGGCCGCCGCCGGCCCACAGGCAGTAGGTGTTCGCCTGAGCCCACGAGACAAAGTTGACCGGGTGCTGCGACTTACCGGTCTGGCCCCACGTCGCCCCCGTTCCAGTGCCGGGCGCCACGCAAGCGCCGCCGGTCACGCAGGCCTGGTACTGCGCGACGGTGACCTCGTTGGTGTCGATGTAGTAGCTGGCAATGGCGACCGGATGCGCCGGCTTCTCGTTGGGATTGCACCACGGATCGACGGCGGCGTTGCAGCCTTGGGTGTAGGTGGCGCCGGCAACCAGGGTCATACCGGCTACGGTCGGCGCCGCGACGCACTGACTCTTTTGGGCATCCTTGCCGCACCACTTGGCAGTGCCACAGGGGCTGGCGAAGGCCGCAGGTACGTGGCTGCACCCGGTCGCTTTGGCGCAGCCGTCGACGGTGCAGGGGTTGCCGTCGTCGCAGGTCAGGACCTTGCCCGGCGAGCAGGTCTCGCCAGCGCACAGGTCGGCCGTGCACAGCGAGGCGTCGAGGTCGCAGGGCCCGGACGACGGCGAGTGCTGGCACCCGCCGTTGGCGCACCCGTCGATGGTGCAGGCGTTGCCGTCGTCGCAGGCGTTACCGGTGCCGGCGCAGTTACCGGCCTTGCAACCGTCTTTGGGCGTGCACGGGTTGCCGTCGTCGCACGGCTGGCCGTCGGCCAGTGGCGCGGCCACGCACAGGCCGCTTGACGCCACGCAGCTGGCGTACTGGCACGGGCTGGTCTGGGCGCAGTCTTTGGTGGCGCCGCCCTGGCACTGTTCGCCGTTGCAGGCGTCGTTGAGCGTGCACTGGTTGCCGTCGTCGCAGGGGCTGGCGTCGGCCGCGACGTGGGTGCAGCCGGCCTGGGCGTCGCAGGCGTCTTTGGTGCAAGCGTTGTCATCCGCGCAGTCGACGAACGAGTGGGTGCAGCCGCTGGCGGCCGTGCAGCCGTCGGTGGTGCAGGGGTCGCCGTCCGCGCAAGGGGTGGTGACCGCGGCTGTGGTACACGCGCCGGCCTGGCATTGTCGGGCTTGCAGGATCGGCGCACCGCTCTGGACCAGGCACTCGGCGTCGCCGCAAGTCTTGCCGTCTTTTTCGGGCAGCAACTGGCAGGCGGCTGGGCCACCTGCGGTCGGCAGGCACCGCACGTACTGGCAGGCCGGGGCGGTGACGACTGCGGCACATGCCTCGTCGCTCGTGCAGGGTGCAGCCGCGTCCACCGCGTCAGCGGGCGCATCCGCGGCGACGTCGCCGGTTGAGGCAACTTCCTCGGCTACCGTTTCGCTGGCGCCGGTTGCTGCATCGACCGCACCGCTACCATCGACTGCGGCGTCCGCCGACTGCACGGGCGGCACAAATTCTTGCTTGGTGGGCGACAAGCACGCGCTGGCTACAATGGCCAGGGCGAAGGCGAGGGCAAGCTGAGCGAGGGCGTGCATGGTCGACGACCGCGGCGCCCGCAAGGCGGGGACCGGCCGCACAGGCTAGGCCCGCTTGCCGGTGCGGTCAAAAATCGTGGTGCGCGCGGACACCGGCGATCAGTCATGACCAGCTAGTTCGTCGAGGTGCGCGCCAGCGACCGCCGCCGTGCCCCAGCGCGCCGCCTCCAGCTTCGCCAGATGGTCGTCGAGGCGCCGCATCTCGTCAAAGAACGGCTTGCCTACCGCGGTCGGCTGGGCGTGGGCCAGTACCGTCGCCGCACCCGCGCGATCCAGTTGCACGATGCGGGCAAAGCGCGACAGCCACGCCGCGTTGGCCGCCAGCGCGTGTCCCGCCAGCGCCATCGCTTCGTACAGGCGCGCCACCGGCTGAAAGGCATGGACGGCCAGAATCACGCCGTGCAACGGCCGCGGGTCCGGCCTCACCGGCGAGGCGTACAGCGGCGACCAGGCGTTGTGCAAAAGCGGATCGAGGTGAAACGCAGCGTTGAGCTTATTGTGCTGATATTCGTGAACCAGCGCCTCGGCCATGGTCATCGGCTGCGGGTGCAGCGTCATGTACAGGGTGCCGATGACCTCTTTGTAGCTCGCCGACAGGTGCCGCTCCGGGTCCCAGCCGACAGCGACGACGACGCGGGCGATCAAACGCATCTCCTCGCCCAAGAGCGGCAAATGCGCGTCAACCAACGCCAGCGCCAGGCGCAGCGCCAGGACCCACTCGCTGGGATCCTTGCTACCCCAGTCGGGCCGGTTGCCCTGCTTGTCGGGGTGGGCCTCGAACATCGCCAGCGGGTTGTTGTCGGTGTCGGTAACCCAAAAGCCGGGCACGATCTCGTGGTACGGCCGGGTCACCTGGGCAGCTTCGCTGTCGCACGCTTGAGGACTTGCGAGGAGGACGCGAACGACGCGATCGCCCGCCTGTACTGTGACGCGACCATTCGCGTAGCCTACCGTTGCTCCAACCGCTGGCCGCACCGCGAGGTTGGCCACAGGCGAGCACAGCAACCGCTCGTCGCCCGCTGGCGACGGCCCCACGTCGAGCGGCGCGGTCAGCCGACCGGCGATGGCGAGCTCGAGCAGCACCTGCTCGCACAGCGCCCGCAACCATCGATTGAGCGCCAGGCCATCGCCGCCGGCGTGCAACTGACCAGCCATGCAATGCGCGAACGCAGACACCGTCGGCAAGCGGAACAGCGCGAGCGCCGCGCCCGACCGCGCCGCATCGGCGGCCGTCAATTCGCCAAGGGTTCGCTGGTAGAGCGCCCGGTTGTGCGGCGCAACGGCCGCCACAGGCACGCTGCGAAAGACCCGCGCCGTCTTTGCGAGAAACAGGCCCAGCACCTTGCGCGCCGCCGAGGTGTCACCGACTGGCTCGGTCAGGTCGCGTAGCGTCAGGTCGAGGGCGGCCGCAGCCATAGGCATCTCCATGCCAGCGCGAACACGGGGCACGCGATGCTAATTGCGCGCAGTGTCGCCGACAACGACCTGACCGACGAACCGCACCAGGACTTCAATGCGCTGGCCGGCCGCTGTCACCGATTCGATATTGAGTTGCTCGATCTGCGCCGCCGCCGGCACCCGCTCGCGCCCGACCACGATGCCCTGGCTAAAGGCGTCGAGCGCTTTCTTGGCCATCTCGTCGATGCGCGCCCGCGGGATGCGCGCGTGTTTGGCCACCACTTCAACCAACTGCGAGTGCTTGAGCGCTGCGCCCATCGCGACGAGACGGTCATCGGTGTGTAATTCCAGGTTCAGGTTGGCGAGTTTGACGCCGTCCTTGTCGACCTCGGGGTTGCCCCACACCAGCACCTCGCCTTGGACCGGTCGGCGGATCGGCACGAACAGGAACGAGTCCTGGATCTCGCCCACAATGGCCGCGTGCACCAGCAACGCCCCGCGCGCTGTGCTCAGGCGCATGCCCGTGACTTTGACCCAGCCCTGGTCGGTCTTCATCACGCCGATGCGCGCCATCTCGTCGGCCATTGGCTTTTGCAGCGCGTCGAGCGACATCGCCATCGGCAAGAGCAGGAACGTCTTGGGCGTCTCCAGGTGATCGACGACCGCGAACGGCAACTTGCCCGCAAAGGCCGAAGGGTCCGCCCCTTGCAGACAGGGCTGTTCGCCGGTCGGCAACGCGGCCACGCTCGCGCCCATCCGCAGTGCCGTGGGGTCAATCATCGGCTGCGTCACCCGAACCGACTGCGGCCGCAGTTTGATGCAGGCCTTGTCGGGCAGCCCGATGGGCGCTTGCAACATCGCCTGCACTGGGCCCAGCGCGTCCAGCGTCGGTATCGCCAGTTCGCGCAGGCGCACCAGGGCCTTGTCGCCCGCGACGGCTTGCAGCTTGGCCAGGACCGCATCTAGCACGAAGGCAACGGGCCCACCCACCGCCGAACGGTCGAGCAGCACGCGCACGTCGGGATCGCGCATCCGCAAAGTAGCGCCAGCGTCGAGCTCTGGGCGCGCGCACGCATTCATCTGGCCGCGCAGCTCTTTGTCCAGCCGCTGGCCGAGCGCCGTGGCTTCGGCCTTGCCGCGAAAGTGGGTGACGAAGCACAATCGGCCGCGCTCGTCGCCACGCACGGACACCGGCCCATCGCGCGCCACCTGCCAGTTGGCGTTCAGGACGCCCATCGACTCCGTGCCGCTCTGGCCTTTTTCCAGGTGATCCTCAGCCAACCGGCCAAGGGTGGCGTGGGGAATCCGCGCCACGGCAGCGAGGTGGCTCAGCATCGGCGCCGGCAGCACGGGCTTGCGGTCGGGCAAGTCGGGCGTCGGGGCCGCGAACTGCACGGCGCAGCCAGCAGCGACAACGCAAGCGGTCAGCGCAAGCTGCGCTGATGCAATCCACTTCATCGGGTCTTGGTGCAAGCGCGAACGGTGGGGGCCACAATCAGGGGGCGAACGGATCGTTGCACGGATGGCCCTTGATGGTGCTGCCAACGCGGCAATAGTTGTAGGTCTTGGTCTTGGTGCTGGTCACGCTGTCATAGATGGTCAGCGCCATCAGGTCCTTGCCGTTGGTCAGCGCCAGCAACCGCAGCACGTTGCCTTTCGCATTGCCGAACAGCCCCGACGGCGTCGCCTGCTCGACCACCCAGAACTGGTCCTTGCTCGGCCACTCGGCGGCGTCGCTGCAAAAGTACCAGCCGTCGACCGTCTGCTCTTTGACCTTGCCGTCGGTGTCCTTACCGCCGATGCGGTCGTGCCAGACATTGCCGTCGACCGTCAGCAGCTCTTTATCGTCGCCCATCGGCGTGGCCGGGTCTTCGGTCTTGAAGTCAATCTGGCGCCACTTGCCCTGCAACAGCGGATCGCCGCCGCGGCAAACGTTACAGGTGAACACTTGCTTGCCGATGGTGTAGCCGCCCCAACCCTGCTTCTGGCCGCGCTTGGTGTCGTCGAACGCGCCGCACGCGGGGTTGCGTGTAGCGGCCGCCACGTCGGCAGTCGGCTGCCAGGTTTCGGCCCCGACCGCTGCGTCCGCTGCAACAACGTCGCTGGCGGCTACGTCCGCTCCGGCGTCGACGGCTGCGGTCGCGTCGGCGTCGGCAGTCGCAGGAGCAGGCGTCGTACTGGTTCCACACGCGGCGACGACGGCCGCTACGAACAAGAGACGCTTAGGGCCCCGCCAAGAACTACTCGTTCTTTTCCGTGCCCGTTTGCTGGCTGGGTGGGTCGCAAGCTCGCGTCTTTGCAAGCCGACTCGCCGCTCCCGTGTATCCACAGCGATCGAGTAATATTGGACAGACTCCTTAGCCATTGATGGTTACATTGTCGTAGAGGTTGCGGAATTCGGCCCAGTCGAGCTTGAACACACCGCCGGCGGTGCCGTTTTCGGTGTCGCCCACCGCTGCGGCGTCGGAATCGCGACGGCGCTTGCCCCACGGGTTGCGCAAGATGACCTGCCGCTTGGTCTTGTCGCCCTCTTTGACCTCTTCGACGCCCATGATCGTGTAGGCGTGCCAGCCGTAGACGCCAGCCTTGGGGTCTTTGTACTTGGGATCATCTTTGTCGCCAGAGCCGGCGGTCATCGGCTTCTTCTGGTCGCTCGCCGCTTTCATCTTGGTCCACAGCGGATCGTTGTCGCCGGCGCCCTGGGTGCTCTGCTGGCGGCTTGGCTCGCCGGTCAGCGCCGTCATCACATCACCCGACACACCGCCGTGGCCGATGGCGTCGTAGGAGCCCTTCCACGCGGCGTAGGCTTTCTCGATGATCGACGGCCACAACTCCATCCACTGCTTGCCGTCCACCACTTCGGTCGAGCGCGCGTAGGCCGGTGCGTCGCCATTGTGGGCGAGGTCGGCATCCACGGTCTCAAAGTGCGAGGTCTTCTTGCCTTGCCAATCCAGTTCAAAGAAGCGCACCGTGTAGGTGCCGTCCTTGTTGTCCTTGATTGACTGCCGTACCGCGTCGGGCTTGGCGCCGGCGACCGAACTCATCGACGCCGCGAGGTAGCAATCGGCAATTGCTCCTTGCCGTACGTCGCCGGCCTTGATGCCGTCGGGACCGTACAGCTGCGCGCCGCGGTCGTTTTTCTTGTAGGCATACGGGTCGTCGGCCTTGGTGGTCTGGTCCTTGACCACACCTGGGTCGGCGATGTCGCGGTTGGGCTTGGGCGCCTCGGGCTTGGGCTTGACTGGCGCCTGCTGCTGACCGGGCTGCGGCTGCTGCGGCCGCTGGTTCTGGTTCTTCTTCTTGTCTTTCTTCTTTTTTTGCGCGACTGCCGGCATGGCGTCCTCCGCGAAGGGGGCTGGGGAGACTATTTGAAGGTGTTGCTGCCGCGGTCTTCGACTCCGGCGGCCTTCCAGGATGCGGGCGCGGTGCACCCGCGCGCGCTGACGTTGCCCGGGATCTCAGGTCCGTTGACCAGCGCGCCGTCAGCGATCTGGCAATGGTCGAAGTGGACCGTCGGCTTGCGGCTTTTGGTGCCGCTGACCTTGACCGCCGCGCCATCGCCGCCGACGTTGTCGGTGAACGTACAGGCCTTGAGCGCGACCTCGATGCCTTCGCTGGCCCGCAAGGCGCCGCCAAGGTCGCCGCGGTTGTGCGCAAACGTGCAGCGTTTGAACTCAGCCTTGAGCGCCTGATCGAGAAACACCGCGCCGCCCTGGCGTCCCGAGTTGCTTTCGAAAGTGGTGTTTTCGACCACGAGCAGGCCGCCGCGCGCGTACAAGCCGCCGCCGCCGGCCATGCCAGCCTTGTTGCCCGCGAACGTGCAGTTGTCGATGGCGACTTTACCGCGGCCGTGGATGGCCAACCCGCCGCCGGCATCCGCGACGCCACCGCGCAGCGTCAGGCCTTCGAGGCGAATCGCGTGGCCGTCGTCTTCGATACGCAACACGCTGCCGCGACCCGTACCGACGATGGCCGCGCCCTTGTCGCCGATCAGCGTGACGGACTTGTCCAGCGCGAGGCCGCCTTGATGGTCGCCCGCCGCAAGGCACAGCCGCGCACCGGTGGTCGCCTTCGCCAGCGCATCGGCTAGGGCATTGCCGCCCGCGGCGACGCGCACGTCACACGCGTTGCTCGGTGCGGGTTTGACCATCGGCGTGGGCTCGAGTTCAGTCAAGGTATCCCTCTGTTCGGGTGCGGCCACCACGTCGGCGGCGCCCAGGTCGGCCCAGCCCAGCATCCCTGCCACCAGCGTTGCTGCGCCCCACCGCCGTGGCATGTGCTGTCGCCAAACCGCAGGCGCCCGCCGCGGGCGCGCGGCAAGCCTACCACGCTGCGACGGGGGCTGGCGACAATACCCGTGACCGCGGTCGACCGCCGTGGGGTCGAACAGACCCACCCTTTGTTCAGACTCATGAAATTACTTTGATTTGCCAAAACGCCGAACAGGGCGTGGACCGCGGCAGCTTGGCTGGGTCATCATGCCGGCCCTGGCGATCGCGGCGCGGCGAAAACCATGAGCAAAATCATGCGTCTGAACAAAGCCACCCTCTGTGTTCTGCTCGGTCTGGGCCTGCTTTTGGCCTCTGTCTGCCACGCCCAAATCGTCAACGTGCAGCAGCTCGCAGGCAAACCCGTGCAGCCTGGTCTGTCGGGGCAGGTGGCGCTCGGCGGCGACTGGTTGGCGGGCAATTCGCAGCTGCTGACGGGCGTGGGCAGCGGCTCACTGTTCCTCAAGACCGACCACGGCCTCGCGCTCGGTACAGTGTCAGGCGCCTACGGCATCAAGGGCACCGGCGGCACGTATGCGGACGAGCCCTTCCAGGCCAAGCTCTTCGAGCACCTGCGGCTGCGTCGAGAGGTGGCCCCAGGCTGGAGCGTCGAGGCGTTCGGCCAGCATGAGTACGACCGCTGGCGGCGGCTCAAAACCCGCGTCGTGGCCGGTGGCGGCGTGCGCTTGGACGTCGATGCCGTGCCGGGCGTTCACGTGGCGCTCGGGCTAGCGCATATGGCGCAGTGGGAAGAACTGCTCAAGCCCAAGGTCGGCGACCTGCCCGGGCTGGTCAACGAACAGCGGCTGTCGAGCTACCTAGTGGCCGCGGCCGAGGCGAGCGGCACCGCGTCCGTGCTGCTGACGCTCTACGCGCAGCCGCGTTGGAGCGACTGGTCGGACTTGCGGGGTCTGGTCGATGTCGCGCTGGTGGTGACCGTCAGCAAGGCTACGGCGCTGCGGGTCAACTGGGCGCTGGGCTACGACACCCGCCCGCCAGTGGGCGTCCGCGGCTTTGATGGCACTGGCAAAGTGGCGCTGGTAGCGGGGTTCTAGCCGGTGAGCTACTTGAGGTTCATTCCGCCCGGATAGCCATAGGCCGTCGCGTTGCCGTAGCCATAGGCCATCAGCCCAAAGCCGCCGCCATCTTTGGACTTGAAGATGTGCGTGCCCTTCTTGACCTCGAAGTAGCCCAGTTCCCAGGTGTTGTCGCCAAATGCCGCAAACGTGGCATCAGCGAGCGCCGCGCCGTCGAGTTCGACCACCATCCCCTTGGGCCGAATGACCGACACCCAGTTGGTGCCGTAGCCGTCGGCGGTCTGGATGAGGTACTCCTCGCGGTATTGCTGCTTGGGCGGGATGACCATCATGGTCGGGTCGCCGGTAAACGACGCCGTCTGTCCGCGACTGACAATGAACTGCACGACTTGCACCTTGCCGGTCGCCTTGAGCATGAAGCTGAGGTCGCTCTGCAGGATCAGGCGGTCGCCGGCCTTGCCGAGCGTTTTGCCGTCGAGGTCGGTCTTGGGCGTGGTCGTCAACTGCACATTGTCCTCGCCGGCCACCACGTACCACAGGTCCTTCTCGCCGCCGCGCGACTTGGTCTTGGCGCACATGGCCTCGGTGCCCCAGGCTTCTAGCGGGATCATCTGCTCTTCGATGTGCTCGGCGCAGCAGCTGTCCTTGGCATTGGGGTCGTTGGGATCAACGGGCGCATTCTGCGAAGGTCCATCGTTGCCGATGACCGCCTCTTCGTGGCCGCAGAACACCGCGACCGGCTTGTCGGCGACGATCTTGGTGCCGGTGAGGTCGCTGATGCCCTTGAAGTTGAATTCGGCCAGGTGCTCCAGGTTCAGCACATCGAACTGCTTGAGCTTGAAGGTATAGGGCTTGCCCTTGTCGAGCGACGCTGGCGTGGTGCCGTCTTGGGGCACGCCGTACTTGGGCGCCGCCAGCACTTTGTCGGTCGGCGTCACCGTCACGGTCGTGTCACCCGCCGATGCCGCGATGACCGTCACGTAGCCGCTCTGCGACGGCATTTTCAAGCCAATGTCGATGTTCGGCCGCGACGACAGGGCGACCGCGTAGTAGGTCTTGCCGAGCGTGTTCATCGGCAAAAGCAGCGACGCGTCGTTGCTGAACGCTCCCTCGGCGTCAAACGGGTTGAACTGGAACGCCACGATCGGCTGGGTGCTTTTGACTTGGATGGCCTTGCGGAAGATGCCCGAGCCGTCGACGTTCATCACCGGCATCTTGAATTCCTTGGTCTTACCGGCCGGCACCACGAAGTCGCTGAGCTTGAGCGCGTAGACACCCGACGGGTTCTTGCACTCGGTGTTCTTGCCGCCGCAGGTCGTGACGGGCTCACACAGCGCGGTACCGCAAGACGCCGCGATATTGATGGTGACCTCGGCATCGAACTGTCCGGGATTGCTGATGATCAGGCTGTGTGGAATGAAGTCGGGCGTCAGCTTGTCCTTGTTGAGCGCGGCCGAAAATGTGTCGTGGCACGAGTCCAGGTCGGCCGCCCAGTACTCGCAGCCGACGTTGTTGCTGATCTTGAGGTTGGTCTCGCACAGGCTGACGCACTTGCCGCCAAAACAGAACGAACCGGGCTTGCAGGCCACGGGCTCTTCAAAGCCGCTGCCGTCTTGCTTGCAAACCTGCACCTTTTGCTGATCGAGGCAGGTGCCGATTTCGGGCGTGCACACCACGTCTTTGCACGCGCCGGCGATGCACATCTGCTTGCCTGGGCACTTCTTGGTAATCCAGGCCTTGCCGGTGTCCGAGCACAGCTTGACGTAGTTGGCGCCATCACAGCCGTCGGACTGGCCAGGCGTGCAATTCGTTGGCGTTCCGCACTTGCCGTTGGTGCACTCGGTGCCGTCAGGACAAGTCTCTGCGTACACCCACTCGCCGTTCACGCAAGCCTTGATGACCTTGGCGTTAAAGCACGAGGTGATGCCCTCAGTGTCGCACTTGGTGCCGGTGGGCCCGGTGGCGTCTGCCGTCGCGTCGAGGTCGATGTCGCTGGTGCCCACAGTCTTGCTGTCGCTCGATCCGGCATCGGCCTTGGCGCCATCGGGCAAGAGGACCGCGTCGCCAAACTGGGTGCCGTTGTTGGCGCCCGCGCCGCTGTTCGACCCTGAAGTGCCTGGATCGCTGCAACCGACTGCCAACAGCAGGGCAAGCGCCCTGGCTGCCGTTATCGAGACTGGTTTGTTCATCGTGGGACCGTGGGCCGGGCAGTCGAGCCGCGGCGGGGGCGATAGTATGCGGCTTGCCGCGGCAACCGGGAAGGCCGCTACCAGGCTGTCGACGCGCAGGGCCGCTGCCTGTCTGCAAATCGCCACGCTACGCGCGCCGCGGCTGGAACCCAGTCCGTGGTCCGGCCGCGCCCGCGCTCACAGTGGCTACTGCGTGCACATGCCCCATTTGACCGGCACGCACATCTTGCCGCTGTTGCCGCTGGCGTTGGTGGCCTTGATGTTCTGGCAGGTCCAGGCGCCGTCTTTGGTGCAGGGCTGACCGACCGTGACGCCGATGGCCGCGCACGACAGCAGGCAAATGCATTCCTTGGTGTCCAGAAACGTGATCCAGTAGCCGTCCGGGCAGTTTTTGGGCGCGCCGTCGGGGCTGCACGCGACGCCGGTCTGCGCAGTGTCGCCCGACTTGAAGAAGGTCGAGCCGAGCGTCCAGTTGCCTGCACAGGTCTTGCAGTCGGCCGGGCAGCTGGCTTCAGTCTCGCCGGGCTCGCACTTGCCGTTCGGGCAGGTGGTGGTGGTGCTGCCGCAGAACTTGTCGTAGTCGGCGCAGCAGTCGTTGCTCTGCTTGCAGCCGGTGTCGCAGTAGCACGAGCCCGACTGCTTGCCGCACATGCCGCTGCAGCTGCCACCGGCGGTCTTGCAGTCGCTCGGGCAGCTGGTCGTCGATTCGCCGGTCTCGCAGATGCCGTTGCCGCACTTGGCGCTATTGGGCGCGCAGACCTTGCTGGCGTTACACACCAGGCCAGCTGTGCACGTGCCGCTGCACTTGCCGCCACAGCCATCCGGGGCACCGCAAACCGCATTGGCTACACATTTGGGCGTGCAGGTCGAGCCCTTGCAAATGGTCTGGTAGTCGGCGCAGCAGTCGTTGTTGTTGCTGCACAGGTCGTCGCAGTAGCAGCCGTTGCTCTGGCCGCCGCACTTGCCGACGCACGAACCGCCGGTGGTTTTGCAGTCGGCCGCGCACGATGCGCTGGTCTCGCCGGCTTCGCAGGTGCCGTTGCCGCACACGGGGCCAGTGGGCTTGCAGTCCGCCGGACAGTTGGCGTTGGTCTCGCCGGTCTCGCACATGCCGTTGCCGCACACGGGGCCGGTGGGCTTGCAGTCGGCGGGACAGCTGGCGTTCGACTCCCCAGCCTCGCACATGCCGTTTCCGCACACCGGGCCGAGCGCCACGCACTGTCCCTCGTCGGTACACGCCTTACCGGTACCGCACAGGCCACAGCTACCGCCGCAGCCGTTGGGGCCGCAGGACTTGCCGCCGCAGGCCGGCGTGCAGTCGGGCTTGCAGTCCTTGGCGCAGTTGGCGTTGGTTTCGCCGGGGTCGCAGGTGCCGTTGCCACACAGAGAGCCGCCCTGGCAGTTCTTGTCGGCGGTGCAGGTGCCGCCGCCGGGGCAGGGCCCGCTGCACAAGCCGCCGCAACCGTCGATGTCGCCGCAGGGTTTGCCGGCGCAGTTGGCCGTGCAGGTCGGCTTGCAGTCCTTGGCGCAGTTGGTCGGGTTCTCGCCGGGCTCGCACTCACCGTCGCCGCAGGTGGTCGCCACCGCAACGCACTTGCCGGCGTCGGTGCAGGCCTTGGTCTCGCCGCACACGCCGCAGACGCCGCCGCAGCCGTTCGCACCGCATTGCTTGCCGTCGCACGCCGGTTGGCACGCCGCTTTGCAGTCGGCCGGGCAGGTCGAGTTGAATTCGCCGGCCTCGCACTTGCCGTCGCCGCAGACGGGCTTGGGTACGTCCGCGGTGACGGTGTCGCCGGTGGTCACGGTGTCGCCAGCGGTGGCGGTGTCGCCGCCGGTCGCCGTGTCGCCAGCAGTTGAGATGTCCCCACCGGTAGCCGTGTCGCTGGCCGTCGTGGCATCACCACCTGTCGGCGTGTCACTAGCGGTGGTCACATCACCGCCAGCGGTCGCGTCACTACCCGCGGTCCGCCCGGCGCTGCACTGCGTCAGCATCGGGTTGGAATTGGGCACGGCATTACAGGTCGCGCCGGCCGCGCAAGTCTCCACGAGCTGCCACTTCATGCTGGCGCCGTCGCAGACGACGCGCAGGTACACGCCGTTCTTGGCGGTGCAGCCGTTGGCGCCTGCAGTGGTGCACGCCGCGTCCGGTTCGCCACCGGCGATGACCGATGCGCCGCCGCCGCCACCACCGCCGCCGCCGCTGCCGCCGCCCACGCAGGCTGGCAGGCTGATGATCGTGCACGCCGCAAGCGCCGAATACAGTGTCCCTTTCATGATGGTCTCTTTCTGTCGCCGCGCCCGGTCCTATCCCAATCTGGTGGACGCGATAGCGCTTAATATGTTAAAGACGTTGGCGTTTTCGGCGCCGTTGCGCCAAATCCGTGCCCGCCCCAAGCTCCTGGGGCGCGGGAGGATACGGAGTGCCGTCGGTGTGTCAACGGCGAATATCGGTCCCGGGGTGCAACGACCCCGTCGCAAGGCGCCGAACTTCAAGCAGACACCACGATTGTGCACCGCACACAAGACCGCGACGACCCGGCCTATCCGCCTTCGCCGCCCACGTCATCCGGCTCGGGCGCCTTCTTCTTCGGTCCACGTTTGCGGCCGCCCAGACTGTTGCGCAGCTCTTCGAGTTGCTGACGCAGGCGCTGCAGCTCGTCCGCGGCAGCGCTGGCCCCAGGCGCAGACTGCGGTTGCGCATTCGGCGGCGGCGGCGGCGGACCTGGATTGGTGGGCGCGGCTGGTTTGGGCGCGGCGCCGGCGTTTTGTGGAGGCTGCGGCGCCCGTTGGTCGAAGAACGAAGCCAGGGCGCCGAGCGGCCACTGCCCCTGCCACTGCGGCGGCACTTGCGGCGGCCATTGCGGTTGCCATTGGGACGGCACGAATTGACCAAGCGGATTGGGCGGCAGCCCCTGCCCTGCCTGCAACAGCGGCGCGAGGTGCTGGATCCAGGTCATGCTTTGCTTGCCATGCAGGTACGACTCCAACGCCCACTGCACCCAGCGGCTGAAGAACTCGGCGAGACCATCGTCGCCCAACCGCACCAACTGGGTCAGCAGCGGCACCGGCAGCAGCTTGGCCGCGCCGCGGTTCTCTAAGATGAGTTGGGTCAGCGTGGCCTGCGTCAAATCGGCACCGGTGGCCGCGTCGACGACCAGGATGTCCTCGCCCGCGCGAATGCGCTCGGTCACTTCGTCGAGCGTGACGTACTTGCTGGTACTGGTATCGTAGAGCCGACGGTTGGCGTATTTCTTCAAGACCATCGCAGGCTCCAGGTGCGGCGGCGCGCCGCGTTTCCGCAGGTGCAGCAGAAACACCCGCAGCCTAGCGCACGCGGGCGCGGGTGTCGAGCGATGTGAGCCGCGAAGGCCAAGCCAGGCGCCACGGGTGAACCCGGCGGCTAAAGCCGCAGGCTAGCTGTACGAAGCCCGGCCTGCGCCGGGCCGAGCTTTCACACGTGATTGCCTAGCCTTGCGGAGGCAAGGCTTTGCAGCCTTAGGCCGCGGCTTCAGCCGCCGGCAGTCTCTGCGACAAAGATGTGACCACCATCCCGCCGGCCGTCCATGCACCATCGCAGTCCCACACTTGACATCTTTTGTGCAGTGCGGCAAAATCCCCGCCCGCCGCGACCGCCGGCCCCGGACCCCGCGATGCCAACTCGACCCACGCATGGAGATGCCCACTGGCGCGCGCCGGTCGCGGCGTGGCTTGGCATCGCGATGGCGGCGTGCACCGAGACTGCGGCAGCGGACTGCCAAAGCGGCGCACAGTGCGCTTCCGGTGTCTGCCTCGCCTCGGGGCTGTGTGCGCCGGTGAGCACGGACGCGACTACGACCGACGCCGGTGCCCTGTTTGGCGGGGACGGCCTGGCGCGGCGCAGTGACGGCACGGCTGCCCCAGATGGCACAGGTGACACGACGGGCGCCGCCAACCCTGACGCGACGAACGATGGCAGCCTCGCGACGGACGGCGCAAGCGCTACACAGGATGCGAAATCCGACGGCGCGGCGGACCTGGCGGTCGCAGACGTCTCGCCCGCGTTCGATGCCGATCCGACCCCTGGCCCGTGCAAGCCGAACCACGATGGCCAGATCGTTGTGTCCGAGATGCCGCTTGCAGCGGGCTTAAGCGTGCCCTTTCAGGTCGCCGAAAACGTGACGGTGGACCTTAAGCCCAAGACCGTCGAGGGCAAGCCAACCTGGGACCTGGTGACGCTCGCGGGTGACGCCAAGCTCACGGTCACCACACTGGATCCGGGCAAGCAGTGGTTTTCAAAACACTATCCCGATGCGACCTATGCCGTGCAGCTGACAAAAGCCAGCCCGCTGCTCGGCGTTTTCCGGTTGAGCGCCACTTCGCTGGACTTGCTGGGCGTTGCCTCTGCCCAAGACGGTCTGTTTGCCACCCGCGTGACCTATGACCCGCCGGTGCCGATGCTGCAGTTTCCGTTGACGGCGACCTCCGCCTGGGCGACCAAGACCACGGTGTCGGGCTTGCTGGACGGCGTCGTCGTGGCCTGGAGCGAGACAGTAGAGCTGACGGCCATGGGCCAAGGTCACCTTTTGGCGCCGCTTGGCGCGTTTCCGGTCATCGCCGTGCGCGGCCGCGTCGAGAAGAAAGTCGGCCTGTTGACGACGGTCTATCGCAGCTACGCGTTTGTCGCCGAGTGCTACGGTGTGGTCGGCAAAGTCGATAGCAAAGCCAACGAGAGCCAGCCTGAGTTCACGCAGGCCGCCGAAGCGCGGCGGGTGGGACCGTAGTCGATGGTTGGGCGCGCGCTGCCGATGTTGGCGTTGCTGTGCGCTGGTTGCCTGTCGTGGCACCAGGGCCCGATGCCCGGCGAGCCCCGCGATGCGACGTTTGCCAGTGTCACTCAAGACGGCCAGCCGCTGCGCATCCGCTACCGCGACGAGGGACCGCAAGCGGCGCAGACCGTGGTGCTGCTGCACGGCTTCGCTTCCGCGCTGGAGACCTGGGCGACCGTGACGCCGCGCCTGATCAAGACCCACCGCGTCGTCTCGCTGGACTTGAAGGGCTTTGGTTGGACCGACCGCCCCCAAGGCGACTATTCGCCCGTGGCGCAAGCCCGGTTGGTGCTGGCGCTGCTCGACGCCCGCGGCGTGGACCGGTTCAGCATCGTCGGCCACTCCTGGGGCAGTTCTGTCGCGCTGGCGGTCGCGCTGGAGGCGCCGGATCGGGTGCAACGAGTGGCGCTCTACGACGCCTGGGTGTTTGAGGACCAGCTGCCGGCGTTTTTTCGGTGGTCGCGGGTACAGGGCGTGGGCGAGGCGCTTTTCGGACTGTTCTACAAGGAGCGCGCCGACGAACGGCTGGTGCGCGCCTTCTACAACCCCAAGGTCGTGCGCGAAGAATTTGTCGACGAGGTCGAGCGAGCGCTGGAGCGACCGGGGACGGTTGCCGCGGCGCTGGCGGCGGCGCGCGGGCAGCGATTTGCCGAGCTGCAAGTGCGCTGGGCCCAGGTCAAGCAGCCGACGCTGCTACTGTGGGGTCAGCAAGATGCGGTCAGCTGGCTGGAATTTGGCGAGCGCCTCGCGGCGACGCTGCCGGATGCCAGGCTGCGCGTGTATCCGCGCTGCGGCCACTTTCCGATGATTGAGGCGGCCGAGGCCTCGTATGCGGCGCTGTCGGCGTTTCTGCGCGGCGAGGCGGTGCCATGAGGGCCGCGATTGCCGCACTGGTGAGCCTTGGCGCTGGCGTTGGCACCCAGACCTACGCCGCTGAACCGGTGGCGCTGCCGCAAGCGGGCTTCGCGGACCTGGCCGCCGAATTGGATGGTGCACCGCACAAATCTTTTGACTGGCGCGCCCACTTTCGCAGCCGCGGCGAGTTGCTGCACAACCTCGACCTGGATCGCGGCCTCGATCCGCAAGGCCGGCCGCTGTTTCCGGTGCCGCCCAGCACGCCGGCGGCGCAAGCCCTGACCCACGCCGATATGCGGCTGCGCACGGACTTCAGCTTGCGCACCGCCAGGGGCGGGGGGCTCGTGGCCATTCGCCTGGACTGGCTGGACAACCTTGCGCTGGGCAGCGCGCCCAATGCGCCGCCGGTCGGGGCGACGGGACAGAGCAGCCCGACCAACCTGGCGACCGTGCGCCGCGCCTACGCCGTGGCCGCCCTGCCCTTTGGCGCGCTCGCGATCGGCCGCATGAACGCGCACTGGGGCACCGGCATGGTCAGTCACGGCGGCGACGGCCTGGACACCGATCGCGGCGACGCCAGCGACCGCGTGGCCTTCGTCACTCCGTTGGCGGGCCACATCTGGGCGCTGGCTTACGACTGGTCGGCGACGGGCCCGCTGACCGCGCGCCCGGACGGCAACCGGGTGGTGGACCTGGACCCCAGCGACGACGTGCGCTCGGCGACCGTGGCGGTGCTAAACCTGCGCAGCGACCTGACCAGAGAGCGCCGCCAGCGCGCCGACAAGACCACGGTCGAGTACGGTGCCTATGTGTCGACGCGGTGGCAGGACCGTGATGTGCCGGTCAGCTGGGCGGGACAGGCCATCCAGTTGGGTCGCGCAGACTGGGTCCGCCGCGGGCTTAGGGTCTATGCCGGCGACGCCTGGCTTCGCGCCAGCGGTGCGTGGGGCGAGATTGAAGCGGAAGGTGTGCTGGTGCGCGGCGGCTTCGAGGAGGCTTCGCTGTTGCCCGGCGTACACGTCAGGCAGCCGATTGCCGTAGCGCAATTCGCGGCGGGTTTGCGGTCGCGGTTTGGCGGCGAGTCGGGGCTGTCGGCGGGCTTGGATGGTGGCCTTGCCAGCGGCGATGCGGCCCCCGGCGTGGCGAGCCAGAATCCGGCGGATGGCTTTGCCGCGGCCGGCAGCCTGCATGGCGCGCAAATCGACCCGCCGCGCGACACCCGCCTCGCCGAGTTTCGGATGCACGGTGATTTTCGCGTGGACCGGATTTTGTTTCGCGAACTGTATGGCGCGGTGGTCGACGCGACCTACCTGCGGCCCCATGTGAGGTGGACCATGCCGGAATTGGGCGCCGGGAGCTTGCGTTTGGAACTGGCGGCGATTCAGTCGTGGGCCTTGGCGGCGGCGAGCGCGCCTGGCGGTCAGCGCGCGCTCGGACTGGAGCTCGATCCGACGCTGACGTACGCGACCATGGACGGTCTGGTCGCCCAGCTGCAGTACGCGTTGTTGTTGCCGCAAGACGGTCTGGACAATCCGCAAGGCGGCCTGCGCGCGCAGCCGGCACAGCTCGCGCGCCTCTTGGTGCGGTGGGAGTTCTGATGCAAAAGCCAAACCTGACCGCGGCAACGGTGGTTTGCGCGGCGCTACTGACCGGCGGCGCCTGCGTCGACAACGCCACCTATCCCGCAGAGCAGACCTACCTGCCTTCGACGCATTGGAACGCCGGCCTGGGCTGTGTGCCCAACCTCGACGGTCGCCTCGACGCCCACGAGGTCAAGCCGGCGCTCGGCGTGGTCGCCCGCTACCGGGTAGCCAGCAACCGCAGCGTGGATCAGGCCGGCACGGTCGCCGCGTCCGGCGTGCGGGTATGGGACTGGGGCTGGTCCGCTGCGGCAGAGCAGACGCTGCAAGTCGCGGCAGTGCCACTCGACGCCCAGTGGTACGCCGCACATTTTGGCCCCGGTGCGACGGCGGCTGTGCTGTTCGCAGTGCCGTTTGACGCCGACGGCACGCTCGACGCCGTCTATCGCCACGACGCGGCCGGCGTCTGGTTGCTCGGCATGGCTTCGCGCGACGTGGCGCCCGCAGCCGGCCAGACCTTGCTCGTGTATGCGGATGCTGTCCAGGTGCTCAAGCTGCCGCTGCAGGTCAAGGACAGCTGGACTGCCAAGGGCGTGCTGTCCAAAGCCAAGCTGTACGGGCTGCCGTATGCCGCCACCGATGTGTACACTTTTGCGGCCGACGCCGCCGGCGTCATGCAACTGCCGGACATCTCGGTTGATCAGGCGATCCGGGTCCGCACCAAGGTGCAGACGACGGCCATCGCCGGCAAGCCGATCGAGCGGGTGCAGACCCAGTTCTTTTTCGAGTGCTTGGGCGAAGTTGCGCGCGCCGTGCCGGAAGCCAAGCAGACCGACCCCGATTTTTCGCTGGCCGCCGAGATCCGGCGGCTGGCCCTGTAAGAGGGGGTAGTCAAAATATGCCGAAACGAGGGTCACGAGGCGCCCGGCAGGCGCGGCGCGACGCAGCGAGCGACTGAGGCGTGCTTGCGGCACGCCGCGGGGAGCGAGTTAGGAGCAACAAAGCATGCCGGGATGCATCGTGAGTCAAAGTAGGCGTTCTTTTGAATAGACCCTCTAGGCCCAAACCGACAAGGAGACCGACCATGAACCCGTGGAACACGTGGAAGCAAGGATTCGACGCTTGGGAAAATGCGACCGCGTCGCTCATCGAGACCTGGATGCAGAGTCCGCTGGTGCTGGGGCCCGGCGGTGCGGCGCTGGCGATGGCCATGCGCGCCAAGGCCAAGCGCGACCAGGGCTTGGCGCAACTGTGGGCGGGCATGGGTCTGCCGACCCGCCGCGACCAGGAGCGGACGCTACACGCCATCAACCAGTTGAACAGCAAGATCTTGGACCTGGAAGAGAAGCTGGCCGATGCCGAGGCGCGCGCAGCCAAGGCACCGCAGAACAGCGCGGTTCAGGGCTCGTAAAAATCTATTCGATTTCCTACGGGCGCCCATTTGCCAGCGCAGTGGGTCGCGAGCTCTCGTCTTTGCAAGCCGACTCGCCGCTCCGCCATCTGCCGAGGTCGACTGAGTTATTCTTTGACGTGCCCCTAGTCGAGGACAGCCATGGATCCAACGCCGTTTCTTGATCTTAAGCCTGCCGCTCGGGTGCTTTTCGATAGCGCTGCGGAACGCCAGGACCGGCCGCGCTACCTGGTGCAGCGCGACGGGCACTGGCTGCCCGTGACGTGGCGCGACCATTGCCGCGCAGTGCGCGAGGTAGCGTGCGGTCTGCTGGCGCTCGGAGTCCAGCCGGGCGAGCGCGGCGTGGTGTTTGCACCCAACCGCGTAGCTTGGATGGAAGCAGCGCTGGGTCTTGGCGCCGCACGGGCGGTTATGGTACCGGTCTACGCCAGCAACACGGCAGAACAGTTCGCCTATGTCGCCAACCACGCCGATGCGGTGATGGTGTTCGTGGATACGCCAGCGCTGCTCGCCAAAGTGCAAGCGGCGTGGTCGCCGCTGGCGGCGTCGGTGCGCCACGTTGTCGTCTTCGACTCGGAGCTGGCGGCCAAGGCTCAGTCTGCGGGCGACGCGATGGCGTCGTGGGTGCTGAGCCTGGAGCAACTGCGCAACGGGGGTGCTGCGTGGGACAGCTCGCACCCAGGCAGGTTTGAAGCGACCCTGGCCGCCATCGAGCTGGACGACGTGGGCGTCATGCTCTACACCAGCGGCACGTCGGGCAATCCCAAGGGCGTGCCGCTGACACACCGCAACGTCGGCAGCAACGGTCGCGACTGGCTTCTGTGCAACGCGCCATTGGTCGAGGTCGGCGACACCGACCTGCTGTGGCTGCCGATGAGTCACATCTTCGGCTTTGGCGAGGCGTGTCTGGGCAATACGCTTGGCTTTGTCAGCTACTTGTGCGAACCCACCGAAGTGCTCGCTCGCCTGCCCGAGGTGCGCCCGCAGGTGCTGATGTCGGTGCCGCTCATTTGGGAAAAGCTCGCGCAGTTCAGTGCCAACAGCCCCAATCCGGCGGCGACGTTGCGCGACATCACCGGCGGGCGCCTGCGGTTTTGCCTGTCGGGCGGCGCGGGGCTCAAGCGCGAGGTCAAGACCTTCTTTGCTGACGCGGGGTTACTGATTCTCGAAGGCTATGGCCTCACCGAAGCCGCGCCGACGCTGACGCTCAACCGACCGGATGCCTACCGCTTTGATTCCGTTGGCAAGCCGCTACCAAGCGTCGAAGTGCGGCTGGCCGAGGATGGCGAGATTCTGGCGCGCGGCCCCAACATCTTCGCCGGTTACCACAAAGACCCGGCCGCTACGGCGCAGATCTTCACGGCCGACGGCTGGTTGCAGACCGGCGATGTCGGCCGCTGGACCGACGATGGCTACCTTCAGATCATCGACCGCAAGAAGGACATCCTGGTGACCGCCGGCGGCAAGAACGTGCCGCCAGCCAATATCGAGCAGCAGTTTGCCGACGAGCCGCTGGTGGCGCAGGCGGTTGTGTACGGCGACAGCAAGCCCTATTTGGTGGTCGGGCTGTGGCCCAATGCGCTGCTGGTTCCGGTGCTGCTGGCCGACATTGCGCCGGCCGATCGCGATGCAGAGGTCGCTCGGCGCTTGCAAGCCAAAGTCGATGCCGTCAACGCCGCGCTGCCGCGCCACGAGACCCTGCGCAAGGTCGCGGTAATGCCGCGGCCGCTGACCGTCGAGGGTGGCCAGCTGACGCCGACGCTCAAGGTCAAGCGCAAGCGGGTGTGCGATGAGTTCCGCGCCGAGTTTGAAGCGCTGTATGCGTAGCGGCCCCCCAAAGTCCCGACCGGAGCGCCGATGTTGACCCGGCTCAAGAACCTCGCGACCTTGCACCGCCGTAAGGTGCCGCCGGTCGGCGCGACGCCGCACGCGGTGGTCCACACCGAAAACAAGTGGCGGCTGCTGCGGTACGACCCGCGCGGCCAAGGCCTCGCAATCCACACGCCGGTGCTTTTGGTGCCGTCGCTCATCAACCGCCATTACGTGCTGGACTTGACCCCGGGAAAGAGCTTTGCGGAGTACCTGGTTGGCCAGGGCTTTGATGTGTTCTGCGTCGACTGGGGCAGGCCCGATGCGGAGGATCGCCACCTGACCTTTGACGACATCGCCGACCGCGCCATCGGCCGTGCGCTGCGCAAGGCCTGCGAGCTCTCGGGCCAGCCGCGGGTGCACGTGCTCGGCTACTGTCTGGGTGGGACGCTGACAGCAATTCACACCGCGCTACACCCCGACCAGGTGGCGTCGCTGTGCTGTGTGGCTGCGCCGATTGCGTTTGGCGAGGCCGGCGTGATGCGGCGGTGGCTGACCGCGCCCGGCTTCGACATCGACGCGCTAGTTGACGGCTTTGGCTTGCTGCCGGCCACGCTCTTGCAGTTCAGCTTCCAGATGCTGCGGCCGACGCTCGGGCTATCCAAGGCCGTCAACCTGGTGGACCGCGCCTGGAACGACAAGTTTCTGGACGGTTGGCTGGCGCTGGAGACCTGGGCCAACGACAACGTGGCGATACCCGGCGAGTTCTATCGGACCTACGTGCGCGACCTGTACCAGCGCGACTTGTTGCGTCAGGGTCAACTACTGGTCAGCGGCCAGCGCGTCGACTTGGGCAGCATCCGTTGCCCGTTGCTGGTGGTTACGTTTTCGGTCGATGCCATCGCGCCAAGTGATTGCTGTGCGCCGCTGCTGGACCTCGCGGGTGGCAGCGACAGGCGCCGCGTCCACTTCGACGGCAGCCACGTCGGCGGCATGACCAGCTCGCCGGCCGCCAAGGGACTGTGGCCGCAACTTGCCGGATTCTGGGCGGGCCTGGCGAATCCACCAATGCGGCATTGACTTCGGTCGGGCCGGCGATTTCGGATGCAGATCAAGGCGAAGCGAGCACCAGAGCAATGGGGCCGGACCAAGAACTCGCGCCTGCGACGCGATGTCCCGGACCAGCGACCTTCAGGGTCGTTGAGCACCGGAGCGCAGTGACAACGCAGAGATGCGCCGAAAGCGCCGGATCCGGGGCGAAACCGGCTACTTGACCACCCGAACGGCCGCCGGATCTACGCAGCCCTGGCGCCCGTTGGCCAGCCGCACTTCGAGGCGCCCGTCGGCCAGTTCGCCAACCTTGCGCACTTCGATGCCTTCGGGCAGCCCCATCGGCTCGCCGACACCGCGACAGGCCTGCAACGGCGCGTCTTCGGCGACGACGATGGCTGTGACCAGCGAGCGATCGGTGTACACGGCAAATGCGAGCCAGCCTCCAGCGAGCGCTTGAACGGTCGCGGCAGCACCGAGCGCGAGGCCTGGCCGCCAATCGGCCGGGCGGCTGCGCCGCCGCCACAGCCAGGCACCCAGTGCCACAGCGCCAGCCAGCAGCGTCACAGTGGCCAGCAGCGACCGCGGTGCGCCCCGCGTCAGCGCCACGTCGATTTCGGGGCTCTCGTCAAAGACGTGCAGGACCTCGTGGCGGCGTCGCGAAAGTTCGGCCAGGTCCTGACGGGCCAACGCCAGGCTGCCCTCGATATCGGTGCGCAAGGCATCGCTGGGCGACAGTCGCAGTGCCTGACGGTAGTTGGCGACGGCATACCCCAGGCGATCGGACTGGTATTGCGCATTGGCGAGGTTGTAGTACAGCGCGGCCGACGGCACGCCGCGCGCCAGCAGTGCCTCGTAGGCGTTGGCCGCCTGCGCGAACCGACTCGCAACGTAGTGGCGATTGGCATCGGCGAAGGCACTGTCGAGGTCGCCAGCCCACGCCTGGCCCGGTCCGGCGATGGTCATCGCGACAAGCAAAGCCGCTGCAATTGCCGTAACGGCGCCGCCGGAGCCTGGGGAATTGAGCCACTGCGCTTCCAGGCCGCGGAGCGACTGGGTCAGCTTGACGGCGGTCGCGCTCAGGTCGTCCTGGCGGCTGTCCGCCGGCGCGTAGCGGGCGTAGTCACAATGCTGTAGCAGCGCTGCCAATTCGCGCGCCTGCAGCTCGGCAATTCCGCGGTCGCGCAAGCGGTCGATGAACACGGACTCACTGGCATTGAGCGGATCGGCGACGCCGTGCAGGGTCAAGTAGTCGCCCACGGCCACGCGCAGTGCACCATATGCCGCTTCGGGTGGCAGGTTGGTGCAGGCACCCAGCGCAGCTTCGGCGCCCTGCAACGCCGCTGCCTCGGCCCGCTGGGGTGCACTGCGCAGCCGTCGCCGCCGTGCCCAATCGAGTGCTGCCAGAGCGGCCATGGCCAGCCACGGCAAAGCGGCGCCAATCGGCACCACGGGCGACGCATGCCACGGCGGACTGTGGCTAGCCAGCAAGTCGAGCGTGGCGGCAATCGGCCGCGGCGTGTGGCGCTGCGGCGCTGCGGCTGCCTTGGGGGGGCCGGCCGCGGGGTCCGTGCCAGACGCTACGGGTTGGACGCCGGGGCCCGCCGCTTGCGCAGATTGGGGCGCGGCCACTACCGGCGGCGGCGCCGCACCGTCTGCGGCCTGAACCTCGACTGTGAAGGGACCGAGCTTGTCGACCCGAAACACCGCCGTCTTGGGCTCATAGCTGCCAAACGTCGTCTCAGGCAGCTCAAAGCGACCCGGCCGGCCAAAGCTCAACACATACTGCCAGGCCCGCTGACCCGATGTGCCGTGCTCGGACTGCTTGACTCCGTCCGTCGCGCGCGTCGGCAGCGGCTCCACGGTCATCCCATCGATGGTCGGCGGGCTCAGTGGGCGCAGGTTAAGCAGGTTGCCGTCGCCTACGACTTCGTACTGCAGCAGCAGGCGCTCACCGACCTTGACCTTGTGCGTCTGACCGCTGGTGCCACCCACCGACAGCGTCGCGCTGGCGCGCAAGCTACCAACGCTATTGGGATCAAACCCCGGCGGTCGGCCGGCATCGGGCACCGGTCGCACGGTGAGCGTAATCGGCGATGCGGCTATCTTGGTCGCGCGCGACTCGAAAAAGTCGCCGATGTCGAGGCGAAACGCCGGGCCATCCAGCCGCACCTGGCCCGGCTGCGCGGGCGTCAACAACACACGATGGGTGACGGTGCGCTGATAGACGCGGCCCGCAATCTGCACCGTCTCGGGTTCGGGACGCTCTTTGAGCAAGTCGAAGGCGTCCAGCCCGCCGTGCTTGGGCGCGCTGGTCTCGCGCACGCCGCTTATCGCAGTGTTGCGGCTCCAGTACAGTTCGTAAGTCAGGATGACCGGCTCGCCGACGACTGGACTGGTTTGGCTCAGCACCGGCCGGACGAAAGCCGCTTGCCCCGCGTAGCGCCGCAGGTCCGATGCCTGGTCTGCGCCAACGGCCGGGCCGGCGGCATCGGCTTGACTGACAACCTCGACCTCGACCGCAGCGGTGCGCGCCACCACCTGGCCCGCTAGATAGAGCTCAACCGGCCCCAGCGTGAACTTGCCGGCCTGCAGCGGCGTACCGACGAAGGTGAAGTTCTCGACCCGCTCGATGTCGCCATTGACGATGCTGACCTGCGACTGGCGGCCGGCGTTGCGGAACTCGAAGCCGGGCGACGCCAGCTCGGTCATCTGGCTGAATTCACCCGAAGCGCTGACCGTGACGCGCAGTTCTTCATCCAGCGCAACACGGCGCGCCGAGATCGACAACTGCGCGCGCGCAGCCGCCCACGCCACCACCGGCGCGCACAAGCCCAAGGCCAGCGCGATCAGCGCCGCCCCAAAGGACGTCCACCGGTCGGCACGCATGTGACGTTACCAGTCCTTGTCCGGCCGCGCGTTCTTGAACGGCGACCGCCGCAGCGCGTCTTGGGCCTCGAGGTTGGCTGGGTTGTGGTCGTTGCGTTCCATCTGGCGGCGGCGTTGCTCTTGCTCGGCTTTCTGTTCGGGCGTCTGCGGGGGCTGCTGGTCCTTCTTGTCCGGCTCTGGCTTGGGTTGCTGCTGGTCACCCTTATCCTGCTTGTCCTTGTCTTGCTTGTCTTTGTCCTGCTGGTCTTGCGGCTGGTCTTGCGGTTTTTCACTCGGCGGCGGCGGTTCCTCCAGGCGAAGCACGTAGAAGTTCTCGACCGTCGGAGCGGCTTGCACGCGAATCTTGAGGACGCGGTCGGCTTTGGCGCCCTGAACGGTCGCCGCCGAAATGGCCGTGCGCTGCTGGCGAGCCGCAGGCGTGTCGTTGGTCGGCGCGCCCTGACCGATGTGGCCGTCTTCGCCGGTTGCCGTCTGCGCGCGTGCCAGCTCTTTGACGCCGGACTCGTCCAGCACGACCAGCTCCAACGCGCCGTGCGATCCATCATAGCGCGCGCTGATTTGCAAGTTTTGACCGGCCTTTTGGGTCACCTGCAACCAGTCCTGGTCGCCCTTGCACAGGCGCAGCAGCCGCTCGCCACCGACCTCGACCGGCTTGGCGTCCTTGGCGGTGTCGTTGGGTTCCAGCTCGTCATTGCCGGCGGGACACGGCGGCAAGATGCGCAGTTGCAGGGAGTAAGGCAAGTCCAGTCGCGCGCTGGCGCGGTCGACACCCGGCGGCGGGGTACCCGGTGGCAGCGCGATGTGGGGAATCGGCTTGGGCACCGGCGCCGGCTGAGCGGGCGCACCATTGGGCGCCGCAGGCAAGCCGGGCTGCACCGCAACCGGCGTTGCATCCGCGGGTTCGGGGGTGAGGTTGGGCAAGCCGCCCGCCGGAAAGTTGGGGGCATGGACGCCGCCACCAGTGACACGCACGCGATAACGACCCGGCGGCGGCGCCAGCACCGCGACCGTCCGCACAATGGACCCCGTCGCTGCAACCGGCCCGCCGTAGCCCACGCCCCACCGCTGGCCGCGCTCGTCCCACACCTCTACCGTCAGCGATCCCGCCAACTCGGCCGCGTCTGGCGCGTCTTGCACGGCCGCCCCGAGATCGACAAACAGGCTCTCTCCAGACTGCAGGTCCACCGCGTACCAGTCATCGTCGCCGGGGCACAGTTGCAGGTCCTTGAGTGGCTGCTGCGTCATCTCGCGATCGAGCGGGTTGGCCTGAATGGCCTGGTCGTTGTCTTCGTAGGCATCGTCGCGGCTGTGGCAGGGCGGCAGGATCTCGACCTGCAGCTCGTAGTCGGCTTCGGTATCCGCGCCGCCGGACACCCGCACGAACACCGCCGGGTCGCGGGCGATGGCCAGCCGCGCGACCGTGGCCTCCTGGCCTTTGGCGCCGCGCGACAGCACCCGATCCTGGGCGTCGACAACCGCGAGATGCAGTTCGTCGGTGCCGAGATCGGTCTTGGCCTTGGCCGCGATGCGCACACCGAAGCCTGGCTCCAGGTCGACCCGGTAGTAGTCGGGGTTGCCAGGGCACAACCTTCCGCCTGCCGGCTTGCCCAGCGGGAACGGCTTGGCCTGCATGGGGTCGTCGTTCGGCTCACTGGGCTCGCGGAGCCGCTCACAGGCGGGCAGGACCTTGAGCGTCAGGGTGTAGGGACTCTCGGCCTCGCCGGTATCGGCGATGTCGACCAGCGCGGCTGCGACGCCGTTGGTAGCCGTCCACTCGACCTTGTCGCGGGGCGACGCAGGTGGCGCTGCGCCGGCCAACACGCGCGCGCCATCAACCGCCAGTACCGACACGTTGACCTGGGGCTTGGCATTGGGGGCAGTGGCGTCGTCGGTGGCGCTGGCCGGTTCGGGCTTGAGCGCCACACTGGCCGAGACGCGGTCGCCGGGCTGCACCGCAAGCTTGAACAGGTCGCGCTCGTTCGGACACATCCGCAGTTCGAGCTTGGCCTCGCGTTCGCCCTCAGGCAGAGCGACGACTTTGGCGGCTTCGGGGGTGTCGTTCGGTTCGTGGGTTTTGTCGCGGCTGCTGCACGGTGGGTAGGCACCGAGCCTGGCCAGCTCCAGGTTGCGTTTGACGTCTGCGCGACCGGGGTTGGCGAGCAGCGCTTGCTCCAGACTCTGCACAGCGAGCTTGTAGTGCGGCAGCGGGTCTTCGTCCGGCTTGGCCGCTGCGGGCGGCGGCGGCGCTTTGGGCTCGGCCTGCGGGTCCGCCTTGGGGTCAGGCTTGGGTTCGGCCGACTTCTGCGCCAGCTGCTTGGATTCCAGATCACGGGCCCACGCTAGCTGCGCGGTGCCGAGCGCGTAGTGGATATCGGCCTCGAAAGCAGCATCGCGGGCGGCTACAGCGCCCAGCGCACGCGACAAGCTGGTCACCGCGTCGTTGTGGGTGCCCATCCACGCTTGCGCCACGCCAATGTCGTACCAGATGAGCGCGCTCTCCGGCCGCGTTGCCTGGGCCTGCTTGAAGGCACCGAGCGCCTCGCCGTGCTTCTTGGTCTCCAAGAGCTTGCGGCCCTGGGCGATGTCCGGGTTCTCGCGCTCCAGCCAGGCCGCCTGCGCGTGGCCGCCGAGCGCCGCGACGCCAGCGCAAGCCATCAGCACCGTCACGGCGAGGCGAATCCGCCGCTGCGCGCCGGCTTTGCGGCGAGCCAGCACCAGCTCTAGCAGCAGCAGCAACAGCGCGGGCCCCAGCAGCAGCTGATAGCGATCCTCGCCAAGCTGCTTGAATTGCGCCATGAACTCGGCCTTTTCCAAGGCGTCTAGCGCCGCGAACAGCTGCGGAGCCACGGTCTGGTTGCTGTACCGGAACGACTGGCCGCCGGTCGCCTTGGAAATCTGGTCGAGCAGGTCCATATTAAGCTTGCTGAACACCGGGTTGCCGGCCTCATCCTTGACGATTCCTGTGGCGGCGCCATCCGGCCCGAGCACCGGCACCGGGTCGCCAAACGACGAACCGACGCCGACCGCGTAGATGCGAATGCCCTTTTCGGCAGCCTTGCGCGCAGCATCAAGCGCAGCCCCCTCGTGGTCTTCACCGTCGCTAAACAGCACGATGGCCTTGTTCTTGCTGCCCTTGAACTGCGGCATCAGGTTGTCGCGCAGTTCTGCCTCTGCTTTCTCGCGCTCGCCGGTCAGGACTTCAGTGGCCAGCGCAATCGCCCTACCGATGTTGGTGCCGCCCACCGGCAGGTCTTCGGGGCGCAAGTCTTGCAGATAGTTGCGGATGACGTCGTGGTCGCTGGTCAGCGGGCACTGCACGAACGGAATTCCGGCAAACGGGACCAGGGCGACGCGGCCGCCGGCCAATTTGCCCATCAACGCCGACACTTCGAGGCCAGTGCCCTTCAAGCGGTCAGGCACCACGTCTTTGACCAGCATCGACTTGCTGGCGTCGATGACCAGCGCGATGTCGATGCCCGCATTGGAGATCTCGGTTTCGCGTAGCCCGTAGCGCGGTCGCGTGGCGGCACCGACCAGCAGCAGCAGCGCCAGCGTGACCAGCACTGCCCGCAAGCCCGCACGACGCGGGTCGAAATCGGCGACCATCTGCCGAACGATGCCGCCGCTGCCGAGCCTGGCCAGTCGCTTCTGCCAGCCGGCAATCTGCGCCAACGCCCACGCGCCCAGGACCAGCGCGGCCAGGGCCAGCCAGGCGATCTCAGGATTGGCCAGGGAGAGCGTGTCCGCGTTCATGCTTTGAGGTGACCCCTACGCTGGAAATGCGCGCAACCACGTGCGCCGCAACAGCAGTTCAATTCCCAGCAGCGCCAGGCCGGCGACCAGCCAGCCAAAGAACAACTCGCGGCGGTGCGTGCGCACCTTGACCTGAAAAGTGGTCTTCTCAAGGTCCGCAAAGTCCTTGCTGAATTTCTCGGCGTCGTACGAGTCGTAAAAGCTGCCGCCGGTCAGGTTGGCGATCTGCCGCAACAGCTCAGCATCGGTCGGAAACGGCCGATCCGGCCGCTGGTACAGCCGTCGACCGTGGCGATCCGTCATGGGCTTACCGCGCAGCGGATCGTAGGCCGGCAGCCGGGTCTCGCGGCCCGAGCCGACCTGGAACGTAAAGATGCGAACCCGGTCCTTTTGGGGCAGCGACGCAATGTACTTGGGCACCGTCGCGGCATCGATCGAGCCGCCTTCCTGCTTGCCGTCGGTAATCAGGATGAGCATGCGCGACTTGCTTTTGGCTTTCTCCAACCGCAGGTAGGCCCGGTTGAGCGCGTCGCCGATCGCCGTGCCCGAGCCGTTGATGGTGCAGTTGTTTTTGCAGCTCTCGGGCTGATCTTGGGTGCGGCGACCGTCGTCGAGCACTAGTGTGTCCAAGGCATTGAGCAAGCGCACGTAGTCCAGCGTCGGCGGAAAGCGCAGATAGGCCTCGCCGCCAAAGACCACCAGACCCACGCGGTCCGACTTTCGCTTTCGTATGAAATCTTTGAGGATCTCGCGCGCTGCCTCGAAGCGGTTCTGCGGCTCCTGGCCGTTGGCCTGCAGGTTGGCGATGTCGTCCTGGCTCATGTCGATGGCGTTCATCGAACCCGACATGTCCAGCGCAATCATGATGTCGATGCCTTCGCCGCTCAGCACCTCGGTATCGACCATCTGCGGCCGCGCCATGGCCACGATGAGCACGGCGATGGCGCCGATGCGCAACCAATCCGGCAACTTGCGCACGCGCACCCGCAAGGTCGGTCGGACGCGGTCGAGACCGCCCAGCGACGAAAACGCCACCGCCGCCGGACCCTGGCGACTAGCCAACCACGCCGCGGCAGCCAGCACGACCAGCAGCAGCAGGAACCACGGGTGCTCGAGCGTCCAATTGCCCGTCATGCCGGCCGCCCCCCCATCGCCCACGGCATCAGCAACAGCACGCCTGCCAGCACCAGCAACAGCACGGCCGGCGCCCAACTCGGCGCACCGCGGCGACGCAGCACCTGGGCATCGATGACGCGGGTATCAGCCCACTGGTCGCCGAGCCGGCGCGACTCCGGCAAGTGCAGGCAGGTCGCGGCTTCGACGACCAGGCCGGCCACCGGGATGGCCAGCGACAGGTTGCGCAGTAGCCGCGGCCAGGCGTCGGCGACGCGCGCGGTGGGCATGTCGTCCTGGGCGATTTCGGGTAGCCAGTCGCGCTTCGGCGTGGTCGTTTCGTCCTGATTGTCGGCGATCTGCAGACCGACGATGGCCTTGCCGGGCGACTGCGGCCCCAACACGTCGCGCACCGCCAGCCACAGCGGCAGCAGCAGCAAGCAAGCGTCGAAGAGCGCGCGGTTCGCCGTATCGACCGCGACCCACGCCAGCAACGCCATGGCCAGCGCGCCAATCAGCACGTCGATGGCCAGCGCCCGCAACCGCAGCGCCGGCGGCGCCATCACCTGCAAACGCAGCCGCTTGATGCGCGCCAGCCGCTCGTCTTCGGCGCGGCGGGCCTCCGCTTGCTCCAGCGCTGTCTGCTGGGTGCGTTCGACGACTTTGCGCACGAACTGGGCTTCCTTGCGCAACTCATCGGGACTCGCCGGCACATGGGCAAACTTGACGAGGTCAGACAGTTCGGCAAACGAGGCGATCTCGTCCAGTTGCACACCGCGCATCGCCACGCCCTTGAGGTGGGCCAGCAGCTCGGTGGTGGTCATGTCGATGGCGAGAAATCGATAGCGCCCGCCCAGATACTGCCGCAAGATCTCCGACAGCTCCGCAAAAACCGATCCAGCCTCGGCGGTCTGCAGGCGATCGGAGCGCTCCAGCTCGTCGAGCCGCGCCAACGCTGTGGTATGGGCGGGTGTCGGTGGCTTGGGTGCCCGGCGAGCCGCCCGGTCGCGATAGAACCGCAGCGCGCCTGCGGTCGCTAGCGCCGACACCGCCATCATGATGGCAACCAGCAACCCGATCTCGAGCGGCACGTTCTCTTCGACCAGCGGCCGCGGCGCGGGCGGTGGCGCCGGCTCGGCGAGGTTGTCGCCGGCAAACTGGCTTTTGACGGTCAGCCGCAGCGGTGGAATCGTCACTGTGCCCGAGCGCCCTTGCGCGCCGGACGCATCGGTCTCCGTCCACGGCACCTCGATAGCTGGCAGCTTGAGCGCGCCCGAGCGCACCGCAAGCGCAGGGACGATCGCTGTCTCAACGACCACATCGCCCACCGTCTGGCTCTCGGTCCGACCCGGATCGCGTGTGTCGACCAGCAGCGGCCGCAAGTCGGGCTTGCTCGGAAAGAACACCCGCACGTGCGCAGCGTGCCGCAACGTGACGCGCAGCTCGATGCGGTCGCCAAAGGTGGGCGTGCTGTTGCTGAGTTTGGCCTCGACGGTCACCGGCGGCGGCGCAGTCGGTGACGCATCGCCAGCGACCCCGACGGCGGTTGCAGGCGCCGGCGCGGCGACTTGGGCCTGGGCCTCGGAAGTAAGGCCCAACGCAATGGCCGCAGCGAGCGCGGCCGTACAACCAGCAGTGGCTGCAACGTGGCGCATGGTCACTGCCTCGCCGCGCGCCGACGGAAGTAGGTGACGAGCGCCGGCACGTAGTCTTGCCCGACCTTGGCCTCCACGGGCTCAGCGCCGTGCTTGCGCAGCAGCGACTCGGCTTTGCGGCGGAGCACCGCCTGGCGCTGCCAATAGGCCTGCCGGCTGTGGGCATCGCCCGCATCGAACCACTGCACGGCGCCGGTTTCGGCGTCTTGCAGCGGCACCAGACCGTCCAGATCCGGAAACTTCTCTTCGACAGGGTCAGAGATGACCAGCGGCACGGCGTCATGGCGACGCGCCAACACACCGAAGCTGCGATCGAACTCTGAGTCCATGAAGTCGCTGAGCAAGAACACCACGCTGCGCTTGCGCACGATCCGCGACAGCTCGTCGCAGACCATGTCCAGCCGCGTCTGGCGGCCCTGCGGCGCAATGCGCAAGAGATCATTGACCATGCGCAGCACGTGCCCGCGGCCCTTTTTGGGCGGCACCACGTGTTCCACGCGGTCTGAAAACAGCACCAGGCCAACCCGGTCGTTGTTCGATAGCGCCGAGAAGGCCAGCACGGCCGCGACCTCTGCCGCCAGATCGCGTTTGCTGCGCTGGACCGTGCCGATGCCCATCGACGCCGACACATCGACAGCGACAAGGACCGTCAGCTCGCGCTCTTCGACGTACTGCTTGACGAACACCCCGCCCGTGCGCGCCGACACATTCCAGTCGATGGTGCGGATGTCGTCGCCCGGCTGGTACTCGCGCACCGAGTCGAACGACATGCCGCGGCCCTTGAACACGGCGTGGTACTGCCCCGCCATGGTGTCGTTGACCAGCCGCCGGGTGATGAGCTCAATCTGGCGGACCCGTCCCGCAACGTCGAGCAGCGACGCAGCGTCGGTCGTCTGGTTGGCAGGGGCAGTCGCGAACATGGCCTTTGGCGGCGTTGCTGTCGGTCGGGGCTACGGCACGGCAATGCGGTCGAAGATGCGCTGCACCACGTCGTCGCTGGTCAACTGCACGGCTTCGGCCTGATAGGTCAGCAGCACGCGGTGGCGCAGCACGTCCAGCCCCACCGCCTTGATGTCTTCGGGGATGACGAAGGCGCGGTGGCGAAGAAATGCATGGGCCTTGGCAGCCTGAACCAAGAAGATGGTCGCCCGCGGCGAGGCGCCAAACTGAATGAACTCGGCCAGATCGCCAAGTCCGTGCGCCTTGGGGTCGCGGCTGGCAAACACGATGTCGACGATGTACTGCTTGAGCTTGTCGTCGATGAGGATGTCCTGCACGACCTTGCGCGCGGCCAGCAACCGCTCGCCGTCCAATACCGCGCGCACTTCCGGCGCGTAGCCGCTGGTAGCGCCGTCGAGAATTGCCCGCTCTTCGGCCTTGGACGGGTAGTTGACACGCACCATCAGCATGAAGCGGTCGACCTGCGCCTCGGGCA